>Ga0209208_10004851_pt1 | contig 18902 bp, 13 predicted proteins | sample S1TSphfallax_3_FD_187694 | JGI IMG/M metagenome (GOLD analysis project Ga0209208, IMG submission 187694) | Host-associated microbial communities from peat moss isolated from Minnesota, USA - S1T2_Fd - Sphagnum fallax MG (SPAdes) (version 2) | ecosystem: Host-associated > Plants > Peat moss >... | reverse complement strand
AGATGCCAAAACACAACTTATGGATGTATGGGTAGGTGTGGATTTTTTGTTCCCAATGTGTTCCTCATAGTTTCCCAATAGCACCTCACTTTTTCCAATATGCCCAAAGTTCTCCTCTTGCAACCTATATAAGTGGCCAACATTGGGACTTACATGCATCTATGATTGGAGTGAATATTTTTATGTTGCAACTTTTTTTTTATGATGGGTCCCTCAAAGAGACTCATTCTCATTTTAAAATTGAACTTGGAAGGCACCACCCAACAATTAATATTAACTAGTGTGACCAATAGTAATTGGTTGTGGGGGCCCCAAAGTTCAATTTTTTTCTTTCTGATGGGCATCTTCCATTGGCCAATGGTAGTGTAATTTAATTAAACTTCCGACAATCCCAAAATAGATATATCATGGTCTCCTCCTTTGGGCTGAGTTCCTACAGGTTACAAGAGCAGAACGTTAGGGCAAAGCATATGGGACAAAGTGAGGTGCTATTGAGGACAAATTGGGGAACACATTGGGAACAACAACAAAATCCAACACCCTCTACCCTCCCAACAAGAAGAAATCTGAGCCCCTTGGCTGCACATTGGCTCATCTTCATTGGCGACTTCGTATTTTTTTTACCATTTTTGGCCTAGGCTAACAACAGGCCCACAAATTTGGGGACATAATAATGTGATAACTTATATTGTTATTATCACACCTCTTTTCTACCACAATTCAACAATGAATTGACAATATTTTCACTTGATATTAGGGTTTTCCATAAAGTCAGGAAAACACGGCACCAAATCCCTGAGTTTGGTCCGAAACCGGGTGAGATTCCAAAAAAAAAAACCTGCAAAAAAGTACACATTATTAGCCTTCAACGGGAGGTCAAACTCAGAAATGCACCACTTTTTGTGCCAAACTGAGTTTCATCCTGTTTTGACCCCCTCTTTTTCCTTTTTCCTGAGCGCCTCCATTGCTGCTACATATATTTTCACTGCTCCTACATGTACAACTACTACAATTACCTCAAACCTTGTGCATTAAATGCTGAGTTTCAGCATTTCATACCCAGATTTAATATAACTTCCTTACTCAAAGAGGGGATAGGGGGGTGAAAAGAGGCCCAAAAGACAGGGTGAAGACAGGATGAGTCTAAAGGAAAACTCTAATTTTATTCCCAATTTCTGATATCATCTCCTCACTTTGCTCTCGTAATTAATTGGGTTTCAGCTAATTGGATTTTCCTGTGTTAATTTGGTGTCTTCTTTTCTTGTTGGCAGAAGCCAGTTTTGGCTGGGCTTTCCAGAGCTTTGCAAAGAAGCAACTTCCAAATTCATGTCAATTCATACTAAACCACCACCCCACCTGGCCAGTTAATCCAGTTAGGCAGGGAATTGTGGAACCTTTGTGTTCACCATTTGCTCCAACCATTTCCACCAGAGACAGGAGAGTTGTTGCTATATTGATTGTCAGCTGGCCTTGGTGGAAGGTTTTGGCTTCTGAACCTCTTCTCACAGACCAGCATATTTTTTCTGGTGGCAGGATTCTCTCCCACTGCATTCAAGGATATGAGGATTCTGATTGTAGCTGTGCTTGGCAATCTGCAAGTTTGGCTGGAAGCCAGTTTTGCAGGATTCAACAAAGATATGTCATGCGTGATGCAAATCATAGAACGAGCTAGATCATGCTAGCTGGGAAAGGACTGGAGGAGGGTTTAGCACAAGCAAGGGCAGAGATATTTTTAGTCTTACCATCATCAAAAGATTTAAACAGCCAACAAGCTCAAAGGTTGAAAGGGAATAATAATATTATAATTATTTGGAACTTGTGTCATTGAGCAAAAGACACAAGTAGGTGAGCTGTTGACGGTTGAGGTAAATTTAAATAAATTTTGAAGTTTTGAGCGAAATGGAGATCTTGCAGCATAATCTGCAAGTATCCCATTTGATCAAAGTACACACTCCGTGAAATGCAATCTTATATTTAAAGATTGAGACCACTGCAAGTTTTGTTCATTTGAAATCTAGGAATTCTCCGATTCATTTGAGAGCCTGTTGCATGTTTTTTCCAGAAGTCTGCAATTCCTCAGTACTCGTGGATTATGCCACTAGATCCTTCTACTTAACATCCTCCAGCCAGTCTGGCCAGGTAAGGCAAAGGACTGAAAGAACTAATGTTCCTTTGGCCCCAACCAGGCAGCCTGCTAGCCTAGCATTCATTGTACAAAGGGGACTGGACTAGGACAATCACCAAATCAAAAGTTTACTGACTGGCCTTTGCTCCTCAACTTGACAGTCCCGCAGTCCACCTCCCTTGCAAAGTTTGAACTCTGCAAATTCATGTAAGTCGTTTCAGACCCTCCACCTTCCAAGTTCCTCATAGAGACACAGATTATAATAACACCATGTGCACAGCAAGTAATCACCTTGATGCTGTACTTCGATCAAAATGTCACCTCTTTGGGTGGTGCCTTAGATGACTCCACTGAAACAAAGAGCTAAATGTAATCAAATACACAACTAGATTTTAAGAGTGAAATTCAGAAGCTTCCCACAAACTTTGGACTTAAATGCAGAGGATGGGTCATCGAGTTTGACAAGGTATTGAGAGAAGATTGAAAATTTCAGTACAAATTTTCAAAAAAAAGTGAAATTCAAAATCTTCCCACAAACTTTGGACTTGAATGTAGAAGATGGTTCATCTTGTGAGATTGACAAGGAATTGAAGAAAGATTGAAAACTTTGTGTTGCAGGTTTTTCTCAACACTCAGCTTTCTTTCTCGCCATCCTCCCCTCCAATTTCCTCATACCCACTCTCAAGAGAGCACTACAACACACAAAATAGCACAGCAATTGTCTCAGCCGCCAATGCTCTTTGACCAATTCTTCAGAAAGCAAAAGCAGCAATGCCAATTAGCCTCCAACAGCAACTAATTTAGCTCAAGTCAAAGAAAAACCATCCCACTAGCAGCCTCTAGGTTGTGGTTTTTAGAGTTCTGGTTAGAGATTAGTGATCTAATCAGCGTTTTATCTTTGGCAAATTTTCACAACTTGGCAAAAGAAAATGTGCATAATACAAAGGACTTCTGTGGAAATAATGCAACAAAGTTGCCATACTTTGAGGAAAACATTTCTGAAATCATCATATATTCCAATGGCAATGATAATCAGAGCTAGTATAAGTGAAACATGTATGGTCCAATAGTATGGTCATCAACTTGCCAATTCTGAAAACATTTCATATGGAAGTCCAAGCCTAACTCCTTCATTCCTTTCACCAACCCACTTGCATGAATATTGAACAGCAAATTAACATGCCAAAATTTATTTTTCATAATTTGGTTGATTATGAAAATGTTCAATGCAATTTGGTTTGAATTGAAACCAAAATGAATTCAAATTGGTTTCAATTGAATTCAAGTTGCATTCAATGTCATTCAATATTTTCACTCACAAGGAACTTAAATCAATTTTCACAAAATCGAATCTTTCTTTTTGTATTTTTAGTTGTGTAAAGTAGCACTGAGCCCAAGTAGGTAATAGGTTCTAGCAGGTCACCCAAATATAATGGGATTCTTTGCTAAAATCCACTTTCCTCTTGTGGATGATGGCCATTGTGGCTCCATCACAAAATTGAGGGGGGAAAAAAAATGCCCAACCAACAAACAAGCCTTAATTAACCCCTAAATGCCCAATAAGCCAGATTTGCTTTGTTGTTTCTTTTCTTTTGTGACAATTAAAGGGCCATAGGATACGAGAATTTCTTTTTTTTTCCTTGTTTTTGGAGGGGGGTACTTGGGTGGGATTTTCCAATAGCTCTCAGATGGTCTGCTGATCAGGTTTTGTCATATGGATTTGGATGAGGGTTTGATTAAATAAATTGTTGGCATCAGCCTCGATTTATTAGACCAGTTACCTGGTCTTTGGAGTGCACAAAGAGGTTGGCAGGAATTGGAGGTGGGTAGTGGAGGTTAACTATGGAAATTCATTGTCAAGTTGACCCTAGGAGTTCCAATAGCTACAGATCAGTTTTCCTAGTTTCAACTTACTTCAAAATCACATTCACAATCAGAAATTGCAAGGCTTCACTTTGATCTAAGGAACCAAGTTTTGGCTTGATTTTTTTCTTAATCCTTGGGCATTCTGAATGACATAAAATGGTGCATGCATGAATGTCATGTTTGAGTCCAACTTTTGTCCCATGAAACTTCAGATGCAGTATTGGGCAACCAAGTCCCACATGAGCAATCTGGCTTTGTCATCTCGTCATCCTATGATTGTTCTTGGTTGAGTTTAACCAAATATTTTTGAGTGCTGAAACTTTCAATCTGTTATAAAATGGTTGGTTTTATATTCTCCTTCATGGATGAGTAGAATTGATCACATTTCTAACTAAGGCTCTAAATAAAGGTACACTGGGTTTAAAATGGTCTCACCTTCTCTTGCTTAGAAAAGTGGCTTAATATTACACCAATCATGGATATTACGCCCAAGTGTTCTTACATCGTGCATTTGGGTACCCAAGTGGGAAAAGGGATGCATAGGTGGCTATCTGGTGATTTAACAAGTAGAAAACATGTAGAATATAATATTGTTTGGTACTCATATTTGGTCGATGAGTGTGAGTGTGCTATGACAATAAGGATATTGTTGCTCTCATTAATTTGCCAACCTAGTTATGTTAAGGGCTGATATTATGCAAACAAATCAAAGCCAAGCCATAGGAGATGACACTCAAACTCAAAAAAACACAAGAAAGACTTACAATCCTAGAGACAAATATCATCTTAGAATCTAACCATGATAGTTTAAACTAAGCAACCAATACAAAATACACAATGGCCAAGTGCACGCACAATGCCTGTCAAGATCCAACAACATAAAAATACAAGAGTAATAGGTAATGATCAACAAAAGGGGGTTCAATCAAGGCTATAAAAATTGCTTAAAAGCTTTGCATTATAGCAATAATGTAACCCAACACCCTTCCATTTCATGATGGTTGCTTGGTAAAGAATTTTCTCTTCAATGTACAAAGTCCTTTTGCAAACATTTTGCATTAGCAACCTGAGGTGTTGTACAAGTTACAAAAGATTGATTCATCTTCTACTCTGACTCACACTTAAATCACTATTATCTCAATTGATTAAAATAGAATGGTATTTCAAGCAAAGCAATTGACTAGATATCAAGTTCTACCATAACTTGGTCATCAAGTTCATGACTATAGGCTTTTGCAATGCTACAGTAGACTTGTTAAGCACGGACCTTAAACATTGATGCATGTAGTTTCAAGTGTTAAGCATTCAAAAGTCTTAAACCTTCCTTATCAAGTTCAAACACCTTTCCAAACTAACATGAGGCTAGCTTGTTTGAGTATGTCCAAGTGTTTGATAAAGTGAATTTTGACATTCTTGTATAATTATACTTTGGATAAATCATGCCTATGCAAGCATAATTAATTGGGCTAAAAATTGAACTTCCATTGACAAGGTTGACAACCACTTGTAAATTGTGATTTTATGCCCACACATAATAATTTGCACATTCAAACACCAAATGGTCAATGTATGTTGTTGATGAATGATCCACATCCTAATAAGCTTTCATGACTTTTATAAGACTTTGAAACATATGAACATGTGAGTGCTAAAAGCACCTCATGAGGTAAAAATATTGTGGATACCCATCATACTAATAATTTTTCACCATGGCTACAAAATCAACTATAAATGCATCCTTGAACTCATTGAACTTAAACAAGTTGTAAATGGTTTGCCACATTGGATCGCACATGACATGCCAAGTAGCACTTCAACATCACAACAACAATTCAATTTTTTCAAAAAAATTACATTGTAATATATGTTATAAAAGGCCATTTTCACAATTAATAATGTTAATTGCACACTTTTTTTTCGAGTGAAAGTAGATTGATCTAATGTGTCTTCATAATGCAACACATTTTGTTGTACTTGCAGTGTTGGAAATCAATTAACTTTTGGTACTACAAGTGAAAACTAACTTAAAAGCTAATAATGCATAAGCATATGTTGCCATTGTTTAATAACATGGACGTTATAAAATCCCAAAATTGATTGTTTACTATTGTGACTTTATCATAAGACATTGAAATATATAATTAGTTTTTTCAACATCCTTTCTAATGACTAACATAATTGGATTCATATCTATTGGGAGTATTGAATATTGAAAAGTATTCACTCTAAGTAATTAGATGAGCTTTTCAAAGCTTTCATAATATCATAATTTATGTTAAAGTTTCACCCACAAAGATTAAACAGAATTTATATAGTGAATTGGATTAGTTATTTTTTATTGTTCATCTATATTGTTTGGTTTGCTAGAGATTACAATATTGAATTTTGGGCAAAAGAAACATGTTCAATCTCATTTTGTGATGATGGAAATCCTTGTATGTTCCCAATAACAACAACATTCACATCTTAGCATATTGTTTTAGAACATGTTTGTTGAATGCTGGATCTTGTTTAGGTACAATTAATATTTGTTTCCTATCAACCTCCAAACACATGTTACATATAATGATAGTCACAATTGGCTGTGATTCCTCCGCCATTACAAACTCAACCCAAGTGCAACAAATTGCCCATTAATCTCAAAGTTTTCTATGCATTCTTGACATTAAATAAATCAAAATATTTTCTAATTATTATAACAAATATCCATGTAGAATGCTTTGGAACATATTTAATTTTTTTTAAGGGTTATATGTTTAGAACGTTTTAATATATTGACCATCCAAAAGATTCTTTGGGAACATATAAAATGTTTTATGCCTTTGTGTGGTTTTACACTTAAAATGTTCTATAAGATCAACATTTTAATTCAAGTTCTTTTAAGCAATACATATTGCAACCACAAGGGTTCTTACCTTCAATTCAACTTAATGTTATTTTGGTGTGAACATAATACAAGGGCCACATCACTAGAAGAAATTTGCATAATTTTTTACTATGATTTACAACAATTTTTTAATTGCAAATGACATTTGCAACTAAAATGACTTGTAATTGCATTGGATAAGTTGCACAAAACATTACTTGCAAATGATGGTGTCATGATGATGTCATCACATAGATAATTGATGAAATATGTAATTGGGTTGATTGAATTTTTCATTTGTTGATGTATAACATATGCAACCACAAATATCATGCAACTAATAACCTATTTATAATGATCAATGTCATGTTGCCATTTGGCATATTCAAAGAATATTAAACAAGGTCTCAAAACTTTTATCTCAACCACTTTTCTTAAGGTCTTTGATTCATACACATGGACAAATAATTTTGTGCCACATGGCAACATTTATGATTTTTGAAACATTTAAAATAAAAATAAGTGGATAGGTAAAGAAATCTAAGATAAGTAAGTATGCTTAGGTAGGTAAATAAGTAGGCCTAGGTGGGTAGGTAGGTAAGTAGCCATAGTAACTAAGTAGATAGGTAAATAAATTAAAGTAGGTAGGTAGGACATTTTTGAATTTATTTAATTTTATTTTGGATTTAACCAAATTAAAGTTAAACTTCTTCAATTGGCTCATCCCATTTGACAAATCTTGTGTATTTGAATGTTTACAATGCATCTAATTATATAGTTGACACACTTGAAACGGAAGTCAAACAATATGGGATAAAAAATCTAGTTGCAATTTACTATTTGTAACTAGATAGTGACTACGTTTGTTATCCCATACAATTTGGTTTCCTTTTTAATTGTGTCAACTCTGTAAGTAAATATCTCACTAATAAAATAGTTAATTCAATAATTAACTAACTAACTCAACAACTTCCTATCTACTTACAACCTATTATTTTACTACTTACTTATTAACTACTTACTTATTCTATTTATTACCTATCTACCTATTAATAAACATAGGTTGTAATGGCATCAAATATTATTTAATAATAGATAAATAAAATTTCCATATAAATTTTCATTAATAAGTAATTAATTGATTAATTAACTAGTTATAGGTAATTAATTAGTATTTAATTAATTTAAAATATTTAATTAATGATCATAATTTATTTAATATTTAATATATAATAACAATTTATTAATAACTGGTTTTAGTTTATTAATTCAAATTATTTGAATATTAAATTTAGACTAGTTATATTAAATTGATAATTAGGTAATATTAATAAATTTAATTTAAATATAATTTAATACTGAACTACTTAATAACCTAGTTATTTAATTAATATTTAATTGAATTATTTATTATTATTATTATTTATTTCATATTTAATATCAACCGATTAGTAACTAGTTATAGTTTAATATGTAGTATTTAATCTTAGTGACTGAATAATTAATTAATTCTTAAAATTTCTTTAATATGTAACATCAATCAATTCATAACTAGTTATAATTTATTAAGTAGTATTTAATCTTAATAACTAAATAAATCATAATGATCATTAATTTATTTAATATGTAGTATCAATCAATTTATTTTTATTTTTATTTTATTAATTTTTTAAAAAAATTTAATGAATAAATAGTTTTATAATTATTATAATTATTAATTAGAAGTAATTGAGTATTAAATTCTAACTTTTTATTTATTAATTAATATTAATTGAATAATTAGTTAATATTAACAATTAAAAACTTAAATGATGTTTAACAATTAATTACGTAATAAAATATTGAATTAAAGCATTAAATAATTATTCATTAATTAAAATTTATTGATGATTTAATATTAAATATTAAACGAATAATAATTATGGCTATTTTATAAACTCGTATTTAATTTTAATGATGGAATAATTATTAATTAATTATAACTCATTTAATATTAAATTTCAACTATTTAGTAATTTATTAACATTAAATTAATCATTTATTAATATTAATATTCTTGAATTTGATTAATATTTAATTTCTATTTTTTTTAATACTTACTATTAATTACTAATTATCAACTATTAATAACTAGTTATTATTAATTAATTGCATCATAATTATTCATAAGATGTATATATATATATTTAAATCATTTTTTTACACCTTTAATATACCCTTAATGTACTTTTCACAACAAAATTACAATGTTTACCCTACAAATATGTTGATAATATTCATAATAAATATTTATTATAGTAGAAGTATATTTTTTAATTGTACAACCCTAAATGTGTATGCTTATCATGCCCATAAGACACATTGTACATCAATTTGTGGCTAAATTTTAGTTACACATGCATTTAATGGGCTATGGGGACTTAATCATGGATGAATATAATTCTAGAAACATTGACATAAGAAAATGAAGAAGATAGTAATTGTAAAAGTAGTCACAAATGACACATAATCGCATGTAGTTGCAAATAGAATGGTTGCATGTCCTCACATTTCTTCTAGTGTTATTAAATCCAATAATGTCTTTGAAAATATTTAGATCGTAAATGGCCTACTTGTCTTTTATGAGTTATTTTCCCCCAAAAAATGTGTTTTTAGTACTTGAAGTTGTGACAAATGATAAAGATGTAGTTGAGCATGGTAAAATCATGTGATAAGATTATTATTTTCTTAACATAACTATCTGAGAATTTTTTATTTCTTACATGTTTACAACTTGATTATTATAAGTAAATTGGGGTAAATCAATTTGGAACCAGTTCCAATGTGAACGTAGTTCAAAATATTTAATGTATGGGACATAATCTCAAGTTGTATCATCTCAAATCACTTTTGGTGATTTGAAATTTCAAAACACACATGTTTTCTTGTTGTTATTTTTTTGTGTTTGAACGCCAAGTGATGGGGTATTGCTTCTCCTTTTGGTTTATGTTCATAACACCCTTTGAGAATTTGAACCCAATGGGGTCTAGGTACTCAAAGTGTGGAGGGAGTTGTGTTGTTTGTGAAAGAAAAAGGGGAAAAGGTTGCAAGAAACAAACAAGGAGGAATGCCCTATCACCAATAGGCATTATTACATAATATGGTTTATTCACTAAGATTTATGACTAAAATCTCAGTTTTAATAGACAAGGGATAAATTTGTCCATTATATCATACCATTCATTTATCCAAAAATGTGACTAAGTTTAGTCTAATTAAGTGCTTAGTTATGTGTCTATTTTGACTAAGTACCTAGTTAACATGGACATCAATTGGCATGTTTATTATGATTAAGGTGGTGAACATCTTAGCTAATATGCAGGTGTCAAATGGCATGTCTATTGTGACATGGTCCTATATTTAAATTCCACATGCCATGCATGATTTGATTAAGGTGACTAACACATGGAACTGTATCTAAACACCACATGGTTGTTTGTTTTAACAAATATTACCAGCAAATTAGGTCCTATACCTAGGTGCCACATGGCTATCTGATTTGACTTAGATGATTAACAAATGGTCCTATAATTAAGTGCCACATAAGTTGTCTAATTTTGTTAAGGTGATTAACAAATGGTCCTATAATTAAATGCCACATAAGTTGTTTAATTTGATTAAGGTGGCTACCAAATGGTCCTATATTTAAGTGCCATATGGGTTATCTAATTTGACTAAAGTGAATAACAAGTGTGCATGTGTACATGCTTACATGGCATGATATGTGCCTATCATCTATTTGTTTATTAATTATCAACTTGCAACATTTTGACCTAACATGCAATTTGAACCCTACATGGCTATTGTACACACATAAACACACATCTATTATATATTCATTTGAATGTACATCCACATCCCATAAACAACAAGCATGCATGGATCCTTGATATTACACAAACACGAATAGAAAGCAACAATAGAGTATGTTATAATTTATTAATTGAAAGTAGTTTAAGAAAGTTTGAACTTTGAAGTGCATGGTTTGATACAAAGAACATTTAGGTTGTACATTATATAAGCCTCACATTTATTTGCATATATAAACTAGTTTGTTTCTAGGGCCACATTACAATGTATCCAATCACATCATAAGTAATATAAAGTTGAAAATCATTATCTACGTCTAGAAACAACAAATGGACACCTTTTATCAAACTTGATGTAATGGCAATAGAAAGGCAGTCCTTTGGATTGGAATCATTCATGAAGGATAACACTCCACCCCCAAATTTGACAAAATTTCCAAGTGCACAATCCTTGCCTCTAAGATAATAGAATTTTATATAATCTTATAATTTATAATGCAAAATAGACCACCGAAACAATTTCAAGGTATAAGCCTCATATTCCTACCATTACAGACATGTAGTGTAATAACTAGAAACAAACACCAAGTTGAATATGTTAATTTTGAACATATGATTCATATAAATCCCAAAGTGGAATATCTAAATAACAAATCAAAATAAAGAAAATTATTGTCTACAATGAATTTATCAAATTGGGTCATACTTGTAGTGTGTTTAGATAATAATGGAATGAACCATAGAACGATTCCCCCAACAAATATTGAATTATTGGTTTTAGGTTTGGCAATGTCATTATTGACCATGCCTATGTCAAATTGGGAAAGACACAATTCCAAGAATTGATGGTGGTTGGGTCTTGGGCTTACAAGCTTGTTGGCACATTTCATTGCATGAATTTGTGGTTTCCATTTATTTTCAAATTTCACATGTGCTACTTGACACAATAAGTCATTCACATCTAACACTAATAGGTGGCATACCTCATTGAAATCTAGAGCATGATTTGAATGAAACTACTACATGCACCCACTTCTTTGGAACAAGGATGTTATTTCATGAACCTACGAGCGTGAGAGTGAGTAGGTGAACATGAGCAAATGAACAAGACTGAATCTTTTTTAAAATATTATACCCAAGTGAACAAAATATTTGAAAAATATCTTTTGATGCCTAGGACAAAATATTTGACAATGTTGAAAAATATTCTACCACATGTTCATGGATGAACAATCTTTATGAATGAAAATGTGAATAAAAAAAATGATGGAATTTTTTATGAATGTTGCCAACATACAATTTTTTGCAAAAAATTGAACAAAGAAACAAGGTGGAAGAAATTTATGTTCATTTATTTTGAAAATTTTGTCATATGAAATGTTGAAATCATATTTCAACTAGTACTTTATATTTCCTTAATATGAAATATATTCCAACTTTACAACATATAAACCATATAGAATTTTAAATTGCACCAAATTTAATCTTGTATAAACATGTTGACCCACCAAGAGGTATGTGCTAATCCCAACACTATTTGTTCACCACAAAGAGGTATGTGCCCATCAATAATTGAAACATTATGAAGTAGCCCATGACACCTTTCCATTTAAAGTTGTTTTTCATTTTCATTCACTTTCTCAACTTCTTGCATTTAAAACCATTTTTGCTACTTGTACAATGAAATTGTTTTCTTTCCCCCTCTACTAATAATTTGCATGATGAACACCTTAATTTGCATTCTTCCCACCAATATTTTTAATTACATCTTCTTCAACCACGTGTTTGTAATTGTTAAACCTTTTTATTGCAATGGAAAAAAGAAAATTGACACCAATTGTCAAACAAAAAACCTTGGAATCTATGATTGAATATACGTTAATCTCTAGCATATTAAATGAAATTTGTGAGATGAAAATTGTTGGAATATCCAAGAGACGGCACCAAGTTAGTCCCCCCGATACTACAAAAATGGGGTGCAATTTACTAGCTTAAATCACTATGGGATTTTAAAAGTGAAATAACTTCATTGCATTTTACTGATTTCACCCTTATGAAAGTTATTTCACTATAATATCACTACTTAGACATCATGTTTCGTTACTAATTAACATAATTCACTATTATAATTCACTATAGTAAATAGGTTTATTTTTATATTTTTAAAAATATTCTATCTATGCTACTTTATGATATATCTTATATTATTTTAAGCTACTTTAGTTATTCTAAGTTATATTTTATATTGTTATAGGTTATTATAAATTATTGTACCTTAAATTATTATATGTTAATTTACCTTAAGGTATCTGAACTAATTTATTATAATTTTTTAAGTTATTTAAATTAAATTATTCAACTAACTTTAGGCTACACCTTAGGTTATTTTATTTAACATTAATATATGTTATTTCAAGTGATACTTAAAAATATTCAAGGTCATTCTACTTTATGTTATTATAAATTATTTATCCTAAATATAATAACTTAAAATAATCTAAAATAAAATACAATGACCTAAGGTAAAAATAATTTAGAACAAAAAATAATAACCTCTGAAAAATACCCTACAATATAATAACTACCAATAACCTATGATATTATAACATAAAATATCCAACAATAAATTATAATACAATAACCAACAATAACTTATAATAAAATAACCATTAATAACCATTAATAAAATAACCATCAGGAACCACCAATAAAATAACCACCAATAAGCACCAATAACCATTAATAGGTTAACCATTAATAACCATTAATATAATAACATTAATAAACACCAACACCCACCAATAGAATATTCACTAGTAGTCATTAATAACCACCAATATCCATAATACAATATTCACCAATAGCCATTAATTGGATAGCCACTAATATAATAACCATTAATAACCACCAATATCCACCAATAAAATATCCATCAATAACCATTAATAAAATAACCACTAATAGTCATTAATAGAATAACCACCAATAGCCATTAATAAAATCGTCGCCAATAGCCATAAATAGAATCGTCGCTAATAACCATTAATAGAATCCTCACCAATAACCATTAATAAAATCATCACCAATAGCCATTAATATAATACTCACAATAGCCACCAATATAATAACCACCAATAACCACCTATAGAATAACTACTAATGGCCATTAATAAAATAACCACCAATAATTATTAATACAGTAATCATTAATAAACATTAATAACCACTAATAGCACTAATAAAAGAACAACCAATAACCATATACTAAAATTGCTTAGGATTGCCAAAAATAATCCACAGTGAAATACTGTATAATAATAAAAAATAACTTGAGGTGAAATATTCTATAATAATCTAGAATTGCCAATAATAACATAAGGTGAAATAGCCTACAATAACCAAAAGTAATTTATAATAGTTACATGTAGTTTAAACTGAAATAATTTACAATAGTAAAAAAAACTTACAATAACCAAAAAAGCTTACAATAACTAAAAATAGCCTAAGGAGAAATAAACTTAAATAGCCAAAAGTAACTTAGAATAACCAAAAGTAGCCTAGGGTGAAATAGCCAAAAATAACCAAAAATAATTGAGAATAACCATAAATAGCCGTAAATAATGTAGGGTGAAATAATTTAAATTGATGAAAAATAGTCATATAATAATTGAAAGTAGCTTAGAATAGATAATATTATTATATTAACAAAAACATAATCCATTTATTAAATTTTTATTTTTTCAAAAGAATGGTCATTGGAATGTTATTAAATAATGATATTCAACCGTTTTTTGTTTAAATGATTTTAAACTTTCAAAAGGAAATAAATGTAATTATGTACATTATTGAATTTTTTTAAAAATAAACTCAAATCATTTTGTTTGAATAAAATTTCAATAAGATATGTTTTCAAAGTTTATGTTTTGTATTGTTTAAAATGAAATAATTAATAAATTGAATGTAATGTAACATATTATTATCAATGTGGGGTGGGTTGATGGTAAGGGTGTTTGTTTGCATTCCAAAGGTCAAGGGATCAAATTTCATGAGTGGTGTTGTGTGTGGTCAACAATGGTATGTTGACTGAATATTCTCCAATCGAATTCCTAAAATAGGTGCCTAGGTTGATTATGTGGCCTACCTACTTACCTAGGTTAGGTTTTTGATCTAGCCTAAGTAGTGACACATGTCAATAAATCATAAGTTAAAAATCATGAACTTATCAATAATATTATATATTAAATAATTAAATTTTAATTGATTTTCATGTTGGTTAATTAACTAACTAACAAGTGAATGTTTTGGTAAATTTGTATTTCACTTGAGAATAACCTTGTTTCATTAAATACTAGTGAAACAATCCATTGTCCGTAGCAACTGGTCCTTGTTCACTAGGGGATTAAACAATTTCATTAGGTAAAAATGTCCAAATTCACTCAAAATCTAGTGAAACCCATAGTGAACTAAGACGCATTTTGTGGTAGTGCCCTCCAACATTTGCTTAAAAGCATAACATGGAAAACAAAATGGAAAAGGGAATTGAAAAATCAAATGAATGGGCAACATGGCGATGGGCAAATGCCAAGATAGACAAAGAAAGTCTTGCATTATTCAAATAAACTATGAACATTTCCAAGGAAGATATGAAGGACTACAATTGGGTAATGTTTACACATGCAATGGAATTTTTCAAAGAACGCACAAATTTGAAGAAGCCAATTTCCAAAGCATTTTTTCACAAGCTTACAAAACAATTTGTCGATAAAAGACTTGGTAACCTTTGGGAATTTGTTATCAATAGAACTCATGAAACCTTGACAATGACTTTATGCAACTCCAAGCATGCGAGCTTAGGTGGCACAATAATTGAGGAACAAAATGTTAAAACATATGGTTAATCATTAGATGATAAGGCCAACCCCTAAACCACAAAATGTGTACAATAATAGAAAAATATGACAAATCAAAAATTGAAAGAAAAACCAAAATTCCATTAATTACATTGAATTGTAATTTAATAGATGTGTGAACATGAATATTTGTTCAAAATATGTGATCTTAAAATGAAATATTTAGTTATGAAGAAACAAAATAAAATAAAGGCTAAACTTGAACAATGAAGTTACTTGTTGAATAAATCTGTAGTGACTATTGAAACAAATAATCACTGAAAATATTATATCAAAGCAGTAAATGATTATCATAAGCAAATACATGATGTTATGGCTATTGAGACATGTGTAGTTATTATACCATTTGGAGTCGTTATGGCATATGCAATTGTTTTAAACTCACCAATACTAACCTGGTGGTCTAATCAAAATCATTGGTTGTCATGTTAGATTTAAATGCAGGAATTTGAATGGACAACTACAAATATGTCACCAAGTGGACATGTTCCCAAATGTGTTTTATTTTGAACATTCATTTTAGTTTTATATTGAGGTTGAAAGGTTCTATCAAAGAAAATTAGGATAAAGCTTCTTCATTTGCATCATATCACGATGTCCATATCCATGGAACTCCTACAAAACACCACTAGATATGGATTTGTACCCGTTTGTAAAAAAAACCTAAAGAATGTAAACACATAGTTTTGAGTAGAGGTTGGATACTAGGCATCTAGTAATCACTTGCAAAATTACAAGATGTATGGGATAATGATCAGAATGTTCATCCCAATGTTTCTAAGTAGCTTGCCACAACCACTTCAAAGCAATCCATGGCTAGTAGACTCAACACATCAAAATTTCAAAACACGAATATTTCATTGCCAATGTGATTACATGTTAGGATTCCAATCGTCCAAAAAAAATATCCTCAATCCTAGAAAAAGCATGGCCAAGAAATAATCTAGATGCAAATGATGATCCATATCAAGCACCTACACTTGCTTACAACATGGAAATGGATTAACTAGTGGTGACAAATATAATTAACAAATGAGGTGGAGGAGGAGGAGGACATTCTGGAATTGGATGACGAAGAAAAAAGTAAGGTGCTAGAGACAACATACCTAGAAGATACCATGATGGATTTGGAGGAAGAAAAGGAAGGCACAAAACCAACAACACCGAGGTTAAAAATGGGTTCCAACGATGTGAATAGCACACCCAGAGAAATTGGCTCTCCTCGATATGTCCAACACATAGATGGACAATATTGTTGATATTCAGAAGAAGCAGAAGCAAGACGCTTGGAACAATTATGAATAACTCAAGTTGGATGTATAACTTTTTTGATTGGAAAAAGTAAATTTCAACTTATGGAGTTGGGTTTTGTGAGTTTATTAAATGTAAATTGAACATTAAAACCTAGCACTTCAAACATCACAAATTTTCTATGTAGTCGTAATAAGCTTAAACATCAAAATGGTTATTTGGTAAATGTATGTAATTTTTTTTTGAGCTAAAAAATGAAAGTTTTAAACTAGCCATAAAACTAAAATTAGAGATAAGCAGGTGCCTTAAAGCTTACGAACTATAGCAAGATTTAATTTGTTTGATAACACAACTTTCTCTTAAAAAGGATGATGTCCTAAAATTCATTTCATTGCATGTGGGAAAATTTGTTTAGGGATGCAAACTAGTGGGGACCCAGGGCATGGGGTAGACCCCATGATAACATTTTTGGAGGAATTCTTGCTCCAATTTTTGGTATGCAAGGGTTCCAAATATAAATCAATGATGGGAAAAAATATGCATTATTATTCTTTTGATGGTCATATTTAAAATTCAGTTAACAATATGACAGTTGTAGCAAGGAAGAATAGTATTGTTTATAATTGTTTAGTATCTAGACTCTTGTATTGGACTTTGACTTAAGAACATGAAAGTCTACATTATCTCGCGGTCCTAAAGAGTCGAGGTGAAGGATGGGGATGCTCATGGATTGAAGCAAGAAAATTGAGGTTTAGTAGGTGAGAATAGGAATCTCTTCAATATAAACCATCGATTTATAGAATTGGTTACCAAGGTGAAAGCCTAATCCACATTCGTTCACTATTTTTAAGGGAGTCTCAGTTATCAAATATTAACTCAATTGAGGTTCATCCACCTTTAAATAATACTAGGCATGAAATGGATGGTGCACCTATGGGCGTTGGTTCTTTATGGCCAATATATATATATTTGAAAACAATGAATTTGGCAAGGAAAGAGAAGGAAAAACTTTTATTCAAGTGAGGTGCAAAATACATACATTGAATGAGAATCATTCAATGGTGATGTATCTATTGAATACATAAGTTACAATAAAAAAACATTTAAAAAAATGAAATCCAAATCCAAATCTTGTAATGAAACAAAGGAAAAGTATAAGCCACAATTGTTTATCATTCAATTGCTTCAAAATCTATAAAGCGCATAACAAATTTGTCATATGATTGGGGAACAAATAAGGAAGAAGGAGAAGGGCAAGTTGCCAATATCTAAACATAAGCTTCAATATATGAAGAGAGCCATGGGCTTAAAAGGGGGCTTGCAAAGAAATCATCTTAGGTGAAAAAAAGACATGCCTCGAAGAGCAAAACACACCTCTACACCAAGAGGGAAGAGAAGTCATTAATCTATGCACATTCAATCCAAAAAAAAAAAAAGTAAAATTTGATGGAAGGTTCAAACTTATTCACAATCTAAAACAATCTTAGAATATTTATGGATAAGGGAATCTGAATCTAGGGAGCACTTTGACAATTATTTGTTCCGAGATCCTTTGTGTTGAAAAAAAGGATGAAAAACCTCATTGAAAACCTCTTAATCTCCTTCTAGTGCCAATAAATGTCGGCCAAGATTCTAACATGCCAACACATTATTATTTGCAACGAAACAAACATTATACAAGAAAACGTGATTTTTAGAAAGTCCAATTTGATTAAAATGTCCACATTGACCAAGAGGGATGGTTGTTTTGAGTAAAGGCCCAGGGCATGAAAGACATGAACTACTTGTGATTAAGACATTAGACTAAAGAAACATTTTAAACTATGCAACAAACCAAATGTCGCAACCCTAGCATTTGGCTTGCGACTAAGGCAAGGAGGTTGAGAGGTTGCGAGCCTAGAAGTAGACCCGAGAGTCACATCACATGCTCCCGGGAGTGCAAAGAGTGCAAAGAGTGTGAGGGAGTGAACCCTCACACTCCCAAGTGAACTCCCATGTTGGGAGTTGGTGAGAGTTGGAGTCCCAAAAGGACTCCC
>Ga0209208_10004850_pt1 | contig 18903 bp, 7 predicted proteins | sample S1TSphfallax_3_FD_187694 | JGI IMG/M metagenome (GOLD analysis project Ga0209208, IMG submission 187694) | Host-associated microbial communities from peat moss isolated from Minnesota, USA - S1T2_Fd - Sphagnum fallax MG (SPAdes) (version 2) | ecosystem: Host-associated > Plants > Peat moss >... | reverse complement strand
TGAATTTTGGCAACTTGAAAAGAGAACAGGATTTGAAGATGGGTTTTAGGGTAATGTTTTTTTACCTGCCAGGTCTTCACAGCTGAGGTTGAGTGCAGAATGCCTGAAGGGTCAGGAAACACAGAAGGGATGATCAACCGGGGCAGCCCGCATGTATACAACCCATCCCCAATCTTCCAATTGGTAGGTGGAACCAGATGAATGGTGGCAGTATTTGGTGGGAGTTTATACACATTGAGGGTGAAAGCCGACTTCGATTGTGAGGGATCGATTGTGGCAGGCAAGAGGGTGCCATTCCGACAACAATATTGTACATGCCCATTACTGCTATTGAACTGGTTAGATGGAAGATCTACAATGATCGGTTTTGGGCTGCAGCTTTCAACCAGGTTGAGGTTTGGGCTACTCGTGTATGTCACTGCAGCTGGTCCATCCAAGCATACATCGATATCTGCTTCTGTTGTTTGAGCTCCTTGCATGACACTTATGAACTCGCCTTCTTGCCAATCCCAACTTAGGTTCCAATGGTCTAATCGGGCCAGGGGGCTGTCATTTGTAATTGTCACCTACATGTACATGATGAGACCAATCAACAATCTAGCTGAATTCTTCCCATGAAAATAATCAAACCCTAGAATTGGTTCAAGAATGAAACATCAAGTTGGAGTTCAAAAGAAATAGCTCATTAGTGAACAAGAATGTGTGCACACCAGTGCCCAGTAGTTCCCCTCGTATGCTTGGGTGATATCATATGTAATGGTCAGGTTGCCTGTCTCCGATGGCAAGTAATCGTCGTCACCATTGATACTAATATTTGTGTTTTTCTCTGCACAGCAGGTGTGCATTGTAGTATCTGTAGTATCAATACAAAGCCTCAAGTTAGCTCAACACAGCAAAACTTCACAACAATTTTGCATACTTCACATTGTTTTAGCCTACTAGAGTACAGCATTGTTGGTCTGGTATATCAAGCACCTGGTATCACCCTAAGACCTTACCAGACTAGTAAAGGCAATGGGCAAGGGCATGACCACTCCATAGTACACAAATTGAGAGATGATGTTCATGGCCCCCGCCCCCCACACATGAGAAATTGAAAGAACATTTAGGTCTGGGGTGGCAGACTATGTCATTTTTCTTGACCACATTACGTGACATAACCTTCTGGTGATGATCATACACTTGTAATAATAGTGACCAAAATGTGTCTGTTGAACATGAAATTTTTTAAAGGCATTGAGTCAAAGTCACCCCCGGATTTAATGTCATGGAACGGCATCACTCTTGCCCATTATGTTAATGTGCATGTTGCCTAGTTCATCATAACAGGCTCACTGGTGCCTTACCCCAACATAATGGGCAAGAGTTTGACCACTCTATCCACTAAGTTGAGAGTAAGGTGCCAATGAGCTCATTATTATGTTGGGTGCATTGCCTGGTTTGCCTAATGGGCTTGCTAGTGCCTTTTAACCCAAAACATAATGGGCAAGGGTGTGACCATTCCATAGTACAAAAAGAGAGATGATCTTGATTGGAAAAGGGGGGGTTGATTGGAAAAGGGGGGGGGGGTTTTGGAGTTAGCTGACATATAGATACATACTTCCATATAACTTTGCAATGCCGCACTTATAGCCATCATTGGTGATATTGATGCTTGCAGGCATTGGCCACTTCGGTGGTGCAACACCAAATTCAGTCCCTGTCAGCTGCACAACAGCTTGAATGAGATTCAAATTGCCCGCAGTTTCAATGGCATTTTTCAAAGTCCCAGTCGGAAACCCTGTTAGCACTGTGCCATTGCCAACCTCAGCAGGCAGTTGTTCTCCATCTGCCAAAATGGTACCAGGCGCAGACACCAAAATCTGTCACCAAACAAAAGATAAAACAATTCAGATCATCAGATCAGATCTCCTGGAATCATGTTTTATTTGGTGTTGTAAAGTTTGAAAAACTCAGGAAACTCTCTCTAAGGACATCTTTCCATTAGGTTGTTGTGATCACAGATTCAGCTTTCCATTAAGTTTTTTCAACTAGCTGTGCTCACAGTCATCTCACAACTCTATCAGTATTGACCTGATAGACCAATTGCAGGAGATGTGAGTAAAATTGGGACTCACCGCCATTCAATTACATCAGTCCCTTTTTTTCATGACAACATGTGTCCCTAGAGTTCCTAATATGATTACTTACATATTTTCAACCCACTTGCAGCTCTCCAATGGAAAGCGTCTCTCCTTACAGCAGAAGAAGCAAGGTCCTATGTAAGTGGCTTTGTATGAACCATGTGTAACTGTGATCACAGCAGCCTAATGGAAAGAGACCCAGACTTCTGGAAGATCTGAAAGATCATCATCAGTTGATGCAGTGCAGCTAGTATGCACCAGCAAGATCAGCTGCAAAGCTAGACTTGCAGAGCTAAGAATCCTAAGCAGAATTTGTCCAAAACGGCAATTATCGGATCTTCCCAGATGTGCACATTGTAGCTGCAAAGATTTATTAGATCGAACAAACTCTGCATGGGAGATCTGAATGTTGCACAAGAGATCGGAACAGCATCTATTGATCACCCCAAGGAATGGATCAGCATTGTGTTGAATTGCAGCTTAGTGTGTAAGTACTGATCAATTTCTGAAAGAAGTTTGTGCACAGAGAGAGAGAGAGAGAGGCTTGCGGGTATCTAGATCTAGTACCTCCTCGTGTTGGAAGCGGATACCCATTGCCCAGTTTTTGACTTCCGAGAAACCCATGTTGGTGATGGTAGCAGTAGCTTCGAAGCTATAAGGTTGGAGCTCAGCTTGGCTGGCATTCAAATAAGGGTAGATCTTCTCCACGTTCGACAGTTGATACAGGAGGTCCACTCCCTCACAAGGAGGGTACAGAGGAGCCGGAGCTGGAGCCGGACCAGGTGAAGGTACCGGTGAGAGAAACCGCGAAGGAGAAGGCGCTGGTGCAGCAACATGATGGGTGTGCACAGAAGCTGGCGCTTGTACAGGCGGGAAGACTCTCGGTGGAGGAGGAGGATATAAAGGCTTCTTGGGAGGCACTTCTCCAGCAGCGCCTGTTGAAGAAAGTCTCTCAGCTGGTGAAGGTCTCACGGGCGGTCCTTGCGCAGTTGTACTCTGCACATTGACAGAAAAAAGAAGCACTAGCACCGGAAGCAGCAAGAAGACTACTGCTTCAGCTGCCTTGAACTCCATGGATTCCCGCGAAGCTCGATTTCCTGAAGCTTAAGCTTGCAAGATACAGCAGCTTCACGGGAAGAATAGCAGTAGCTGATCAGTTTACTGATGCAGAAAAACTTGCAAAGCTCTGGATCTGGTTATCAGTTGGACGTGCTTTTTGGCTCTATTGAAAGGCATTTTGATTTGCGAGGTCGATGCAGATGCTCCGGGACATGATGAGGCCGCCAAGCACGCAAAAATCTCCCTCGAAAGCTGAGCTCTCGAGAGCACGCCGCTGCTGCTGCTGCAGCAAAACGCCTTTTGTGTTCTCTCGTTTCCTCGCGCTCCTGTGTGGGACCTTTTTCTCTCTCTCCTTCTGCCCAGCCACCCGATTCAAAAGGGTGTCAACCGGTGTTTTTTTTTTTTTTTTTTTGGCGATTTTTTTTCAAACAATAATTTTCTGTTGAATATTTCCCTTTTTAACAAAGAAAATCTTTAAAAAATTAAAGAAAAAAAATATCTAAAAAATCTAAAACATGTTTCTAAACATTGTTCAAGCCAAAGTAGCTCCAGGATAGATATAAAAAAAGGTTTTTAATAAATTTCTACTTTCATCATAGCTGGAATATAGCCAAATATGGCTAAATCTCCCTTGTGCATGTGGCAACATTACAAACTTGCAAAAAAAAACACACACACACACAAACTGATATATGGAAGATGTGAAAAAAGTGGCAATCATCTTGAGGAAGATTTAGCCAAATCTGGCTATAAACCAAATATGAAGTCAAAATTCTTTAATTGTCCTTCTATATTGTAACTGCACACTGAAAACCAAGTACCTACACAAATCTGGCGACTTTTTTTGTATTATTTTCTCACACTTCTGGCGGTTGAAAAACTCCAAAATCACTTAATTTCTGAATTTTAAATTTGAATTTTCGCTTTTTGCCAAAATTTCACTGATAAAAGAAAAAGGCTAGTGTCAACCCCTTTTCATGCGCACTTGCATGGGCACCTTTTTTTTTATAAAAAGGAATTTTGTTTGTAGCCAAAGTTTGACTATCATTGAAAGGAACTTAGAAGATGAAGAAAAAGTGGCGATACATCCATAGGAAGATTTAGCCAAATCTGAATATAAACCAAATATGAAATACAAATCTTTAATCATCCATCTATATTTTGGCTATACTTGGAAAACCAAGTATGTAAATCTGGCTATTTTTATCATCCTCCCCCCTCCCCCCTCTTTCTTCTGGTGATTGAAAACCTCCAAAGTCACTTAATTGTCAAGTTTTTAGTTTTCATTTGCTCTTTTTGGCTAAAATGTTTCGCCAATTTAAAAAAAAGCCTGACTTGTACCCTCTTCATTTCCACCACCCTATTGCAAAACCCATGTCAATGCCACCCTTTTGCTCCTTCCCTTATAAGTCAGCTTGCCACCCTTTTGCTCCCTTCCTTTATAAGTCAGCTTGCCACCCTTTTGCTCCTTCCCTTATAAGTCATCTTGCCACCCTTTTGCTCCTTGGCTTATAAGTCAGCTTGCCACCCTTTTGCTCCATCCCTAATAATAATTCAGCTCCAAACTAACTTTCCCAGTAATTAAGTAAAAACTACTAATCAAAGTAACTTTGAAGGCAAAAGCCAAATTACCCTCTAGCCAAGTGCAATGAGTGTTTTTCTTTTCCAATTTTGTGATGTGCCCAAATTGGTGATTTGCCCAATAAGAATCCAATTTTGTGATGTGCCCAAATTGGTGATTTGCCTATAAGAAGGTTTAGCCAAATTTGGCTATAAATTAAACATGATTTTACAAAAAGAAGATTTAACATCCTTCTAATGTTGTGGGCTACCATGCCAATACTCTTGAAAGGCAAATTCAAACTACCTAATTTTCCATATACTCATGTCTCGTAGTACACATGGCTGGAGATAGTAATTAAAATTTCATATTTTCCCAATTTTTTGATGTACAAAAAGTGGTGATTTTGTAGATAGGAAGGTTTAGCCAAATTTGGCTATAAATGGGATATGGAAATTTTTTTATAAATTAAAATTATCTTTTCATATTGTTGGCTACTACACTCTATTGGAACCTTGAAGGCTTTGTAATCAAAACCACCTAAAATTCCAAAAACCCATTTCTTGCATTAGATACACACCCCACCAGAGATAGTAATAAAAAATTTACTATCTCTAGACTCTGACCAAATGGGCTTAATAAACTCAATATACAAAAACTCTGGCTTAATTTTTTTAAAATTAATTTCAAAAGAAATCTGAAAAAATGGAAAAAAAAATCATTTTCTTCATTTAATTTTTTAAAAATAATTTCTCATGATAAAAATAAACCCTAGGAATTTGAGGAATTGACATTATTATTAGAGACATAATTTAAAAATATATTAGTTTACCATTTTGGAGATGTAGTATTTTGTGTGTTGGGGTTTTTTTGGATTAATTTATTCTCCCTACACAAAAGACACCATAGCTTTACCTATTTTTTCCAAAATATGCATGCATGTCTTGACTTGGTGTGTACCTACATGCTAGGGAAGTTGTGGTAGCTAATGGGTTGTTCTAAAATTAAACTTAAGTATTATTATTGTTAGAGCCCCTTTTGTACCAAGTCCAAACCTCCTATTTCACTCTCATTATTGGCATGCAAATTTGGGGACTAGCATGTGTAATAATTAATCTAGTATGTATGATCCCCCACGACTTCCCCTCAACTCATTACAAACATGCCACCCTTTTCAATAAGGTGGCCTTCCCAAACGGTCTTTTTCCTTTTTGGGTGGTAATTGGACTTGGTGTTTTTGGTTTTTTTTTATTTTTTAATTTTTTTTTTGTATTTTTTTTTTGGGGTGGGGGAGTGAGAGGAGTGGGATGGGAAGGGTTTAGGGTTTAGGTTCAAGGTCACATATTTATTTCCTTTTTATGGTAAATTAAAAATGGAACTTCCTATATTGCACACAAAGGATGGGAAAATCAATTTTCAAAGGTTTCACATACCCATTGATCTTTGGAGATTCTCCAAGTTCTCCAAGACCCAGCCAGGATCACTTTCTACAATGGACTATGAATAATGTTGGATGGAAATTTTTTTTTACCTCAAAACTTTGGCTACATAAGTGTCAACTAAATCCCAAGTTCATTCACAATGAACTTGGTAGTCCCTGACCTTTAGGTATCAAATTAGAAACACAACAAAAAAATTCAAGTTTGATTTTCACATTTTGGCAAATGGGCCCACTTTTCTCTTTGTTTTTTGAAAAACACCAATGTTCTATTTGAACATCATTAGTTGGAGCTCTTCTCCAACAAGCCCCAAACCAATTTTCAGGAGGGCTAGTTCAAGGGAAATGGTCCACCAAGGCTCCACACCAACTCTAACCCATACACACCACCAAACTAAACCTTCATCCAAACATGTCAATTGTCTTATGTATGTCAAAAACACGTCAATCACTACCGCAAATATGTCAAATATTTGTGGCATGCAATCCACTAACCATTGTGATGTAGAATTAGTGTTAAGAATTTTTTTATGTGGATATGGATGTGGATGGATGGAAGGAGGTAACCATAATTCATGATGGGTGACTAGTGGAAGATGCCAAATTATTAGACAATTGTTCATCATGAAGAGTTCCATGGTGTTGAGGGTTTGTGGGAAATTTGAAGGAATCTATTAGTTCATTCGGGTTTGGAAGAGAATACCTATTGTGCTGTGGGAGTTCCGAAAGAAAGGGATTTTGGAGTACACATATGGGTGCAATGAAAAAATCTGTGTTTTTGAACAATCTCCTTTTGTTTATTTGTCCAACTTCCACTCTATGAAAATTTGATGGGAATAGGGATGGTTTTATGGAATCTATGATTTGTCTATGAACTACCACATGACCAGTTGGCTCCTAAGAAGAAACGAGGAGAGTTTTGATCCCTTGAGGTCTTTAGTTTGCATGTTGAACTTGATACAAAAGTAGTAGAATATAAGTAAAACATTAGTTGTATTGGTCCATTGTTTATTTGACAAGCCAACAATGTTATTGTCGGTATGATCAATAATGTTGGGGTGTTTCTTACCTAGGTTATCCCCTCCCTTTTTGGTGACACCATGTTCATAAGTTTTAAAAAATTTCCCCCATGTTCTAAACCATTTTTAGTTGTTGGTTCGTAAGCTCAATTTGCTTTCAAAACCTTGATAAAGCCCTTTTTTACCAAGATTTAATTTGTTGGACCTTGAGCCATGATTTGAATTTGGTTCAACCCATTACCATTCCAACAACCTTTGTTTTTCAAACTACAAACCCACTAGAAATTACTATTTAAAAAACAAGGGCTTTGCCACATTCAACTATAGCAAATCACCTAAAGAGTTTGGCTACAAATCTCAGCCAACTTCCATTATATTGAATGAACCCTACATCTCTCTAAAATCCTAGTTATGATGGCCTAACTTGCATGTATATGAGGTTGGCTCTATGAGAAGTAAAACATGAACCTTTTCCATTCATGTAGTCTAATGTTGAGTTGATGCATGGTTGCACAATTTCACTCATTTTGCACATGAAAAATGTGCATCCCAAATGAATGTGTACATTTTTGAATGTCATTGGAGCAATACCTTAAGCTCATTTCACATGCAATTATTTTGGAGTTTATTTCACAACATTGCATGTTGGTAGTGATGAATTGGATGGTAGTTGGATGATGGATATGGTGATATGAGGGTGGCCCATGTTATATGTCATTCTCAAGGAGACTAAGCTAGTGGATTTGTTGTTTAATATTGGAGTCTATCTTTTAGGATTTCGATCAACTCTTTGAATAAATGTGGGTCATTTGCAAATAACACAAGGATTAGTGATTATTATTATTTTTTCAATGTTTTGATGTTGCATCATTGGGTTGCATCCAAAGAAGGATTTAATATTAAATGGAAATACGACAAGTTTGACAATTTATTTATTTTACAATCTTGGTGTTGTTTGGTGATATGCAAGAACAAGTCTTTTAAATCCAATGAACTCAATGTAAAACCCCAATTCTTTTGATGATTTAAAAAAAAACATTCCTAAGAAAATCCTTTGTAGGGGTTGTAACCTTCTTTTTTTTTCTTTTTTTTGCATTTTGGCAAAATTTTGTGGTTATAAAAACATTGTCAAGGATGCCAATTTACTTACCTTTTAAAAAAATCAATCCATTATATATAGATTCACAACAAGAAGTTTTGTCACATTGTAATAGGTTTAGATTTGGTTGGAAACCCATTTTGGTGGATGTTGCATTAATGACATCTTGTGCTTATTAGTTGTCATAGTTTTGGACCAATCAAAACACCAAACTTGTCACATCAAGAATGTGGGTTGATTCACCATTTGGAAATGTTGCAATGGATGTTATTTTAGATGTAATGGGTCAATGGAAATGTTTGCAACATGATGGGTAGGTACCACTTGCAATTGTCAAGCTTAGTTAGTTAGATGAATATCATCGGTCATATTCATGAAGTTTTGATATTGGGATGTGTTTTGTAATGATGGACCACAAATGATATACAAAAGTCCTTATCATAAAAAAAAACCCAATGTAAATATGAACAAAAGTAGTGAATAGGGTATTACACCAATATAACATATGCTCTAAGCTTATTGAGGAACATATATTGATGAATTATAAACTATTTTATGGATTTCAACTACCTTGTTCAATTATTGACCTATGTTTGATGGCAAGATGTTTATTTTAGTATGTCAACCATTTGATCTCGTGCCTTCCTTATTGTGCTAGTCATTTGAAAAGTTGAAACACAAGGTGTCAAAAAAGAGTTCGAATCATTAATCAAATGTGAATTTGGAGAAAAAATTTATGTTCAATTGAAGAGCTTAACATGATATTAGGAATCTTTTGACAAAAGCTACAAAACTATGTATTAGCATGTTCTTTTAAATTATATTTCTTAACATTTGTGAACCCCCAAGTAATGAGACATCATTGTGTCCTAATTTTGTGAGAATGTTTTTGGGAATTTTGAGAAAATGCCATTGAAGGATGTAGTCCTTTGGAGACATGCATGATGTATTATAGGGAGAATAATGCCTCACATGGGATTTTGGGCCATGTTAAATCATTTATAGATCTACAACTCACCCCAAGTTTATGATTCAATTTCATGTCAAAACAATAATAATCACCTTATTTGTTAACTTGTGTTTGGTGTGACCAAGAAGGGAATGTGATTCATTTTATTTCTTCTTAGTCATCCCGAAGCTCTTGCACCTATGTTTTAATTGTGAGGAGTAGGGTTATGTGCCCTAGGCTTGTGTTATTTTATTTTTTGAATTTGTCAATGGGTGAAAGCATGATAAAATGTACCAAAAATTTAGTTTTTGATTATAGTCTATGTTATTTTATTTAAATATGAAAAAAATAAATTCAAAACCATCATGCATTCCATTATGTTATCTAAAAGTGAATACCAAGTTTTAAAAACTTGGTATATAATAATAAATTATGTAAAAAATGTTTTAAACTAAAGACACAATAACATACAAAACAAAGAAAAGAAAATGAATACATATTTACATGCATGGGCAAGAGAACCACTTCTTACATGAATGATGGACAATTTTAATTTAAGTACCTACTTTAATGAACTACTAGGTAGTAACGATAATTATTTGTGAGAACACATATGTCAACAACCACCTTTATTGATGCCCCAAACGACTAATCAATGTAAAAATCAAGCACAATGTTTGCATGATAGTGTTGAAGAACATGGGTTTTTGAATACTTGGATAATATGCCATGTAATTAATCATAAATTATGAATCTACATCCTTGTTTTCAAGCTTGGTTACACCCACCAAACCCAACTTGTGTCATAGCTTAGTGCAAGGGATTGGTGAAGATTTCTACCATCCATTCCATTGTTTGCATATGCCATCTATTCCTTTGTTTGGATGTATGCAACTTCGGTTTCGTCATCTTGTTGAATTTCATGAATGAAATGATGTGCAACATCAATGTGTTTTGTTCAATGATGAAATACAAAAAGGTGATGATCATGGTTGCATCATTTTACACCTTCATCTCATTCAACAACTTTCACAACCAAATGGCTTTGCATGTAGTTTTAAAATAGAGTCATATACTCAACATTAAAGACTTTGCCATGCATCCTTGCATTTTGTTAATCCATGATATGGGCCCATTTCCAAAAATCAATGTGTAACCCATTGTGGATTTTCATCCATCCAAATCTCTAAATAATTTCTATCAACAAAGTCACAAAAATTAACTCCCTTGCCCCCTTGCCCCCTTGCCCCCTTTTGATGGCAAATTGCAAGGTTTTGGGTTCCCTTGAAATATTGAAAAATATGTTTGAAACATCACAATGAGAATATTGAAAAACCTGCATATAATGTGAAACCAATCCAATAACATAACATATGTCTAAACAAGTGTGGATGATGTGTAACAATTTACCCACCATGCATCAATATTCAATGGGATCCACAATACGGTGAAGATATGTTAAGAGAAAGTATTTTTCCTTCCAACAAATGGACAAGTGTGAAATGACATGTTATTGAACCTAAATCAATTGCAACCATTTGAAGATGAACCTTTCCTAGGACATGATCATTCCCTTCAAGTTGATGCAAAAACTCCACATCTATGTATAAATTGAAGAGACCAAGAAAATATATAACAGATCTTTTAGACAATTGATCATGTAGTAACTTGACTTTGGAAGAATGAATTTTCATGAGAAAGAGATCATCCACATAAATTATGGTGATGAATATTTTTCCATCTTTGAAAAGCTAATATCAGTTCAAATTAGCTCGACAACTTGTCATTCCTTATTGCACTAATTTTATTTTTTTTCATACCATGTTCAAAATGTTTGCTTATGACCTTATAAATTGTACATACCTTATGTTTAGAATTAATAGCAAAAAATCCTTTAAGTTGGATGAGATACACATCTTCTTTCAAATCTTTGTTGAAAAAAATAATTTTAATATCCATTTGAAGAATGTCCCAATCATAATTAGTTGTAAGAACTACCACACTATAAATAGTTCTCCAATTTGTGATTGGGGCAAAAGTTTACTCATAAGCAATGTCTATTTGTTCAAAACCCTTCACCTCGAGTTTGATATATTGACAATCAAACGCAATCTAGTAAAATAATCTACATGGAATATCCCAAGAGCTTAACTCATTGACAACTCTAGCAAAATTACATGCAAAGCATTAATCTTGGAGATCAAGTTTGCAAGTTCTTACTCACAATGTCAGAAACACCTTTATTTTGGTACATAAGAACCTACACAATAAATAAAAGAATAACTAGACTAATAAAAAGCAGTAGAAAAAAACAATTATATATCCACATGCATGGACAAGAGTGCCACTACATACATGAATGGTGGATTGTTTAAATTTAAGTACCTATGGTAGCTAATTACCATGTAGATAATAGTAGTTATCTACAATAACATATATGTTAACATTAACTAACTTGTAAACTAGCTTGTAAAATGGTGCAAAAACTTATTCTTACATTAGAAATTTGATAAAGTATGGCCTTTAATATGTTGGAAGAAAATTCAAGTCCTAAAAACCTAATAGAAAGTATTATCTAGGGGAATTTTGTGTAATGTAAACTTGAGTGGATCAACTTGAAAGGAAATATCCATAGTAGAAAGGTATGTTATTCATCCAATAACAAACTTGAATGAAATCCTAGTTAGTTCCACCAAGTTTTATTATCAAAAGTGATCCCAATATTGAAAGCATTATTAAAGTTGAAAAAATAAATAAATCAATTAATACAAGTTAACATTCTACACAAATGAGGTTTTGTAATAGTTAGGTACATCAATCGGAACATGTCATAATAAACAACATTTTTCAAAAAAACTAAAAAGATTGGGTTATATATTCAAATAACAATTTTAGTATTAACATTTTGTCTACAATTACAATAGTGCATATCTTAGCTATCCTAGGGACTGTAGCATAACCTAAGGAAGTTGATTCAACACAAATGCCACCTAACACACCCATTCCAATAATGGGGTACAATGGTTCTCACACCACAAATTGTTGTATTATGTAAAGCCAACATTGGCCATGTTACTATACTCCATAGTACTTGAGTATTACCTCCTTTAGTCCCAATTCATATATCTACTTATTCACCAACAACCAACCACACACACACCACATTATCTTATTTCTCCTTTCAAGTTCTTCTCCTTCCTCAAAGTAACCAACCACTATGTAAATGACTAATAGTTACCATATATCTAGATTCTATTCTTTTTCATTAACTTTTTCATTGCATATCCTCCATCACCCAATGTCCTATAACTATGGTAGGACCTCTTAAATTAAGGGGAGATTGTTAGACTAAGTCAAACAACTACTAGTAACTCCATAGTTACTAGCTACTTAAGCTCCCTATCACCTTTTTGGGTGAAAGCACAATAAAGTAAGGGTTTGATTCAAGTATGTATCAAGTATATTCTACCAAAGATAAAATAGTTTTTTTTGGCAATGCCTTCAAATATACAATGATCTTTATGTTATAACCTAATACATGTATATTTCATTAAATTTTCTAATGAAAAAGTAGGGTTGAACACCATATTGATTCGTCAATGTCAAACATACTTATTCCCTACTTTTATTATTCCAAAGTTTTTGAAATTTTGTAGTTGATTTAAAATGAACCTAATTGAAGGGTCAGTAGTTTCAAAATGAAATTTAAATAAAATTTGAATCTATTTTCTTGTGTTTTCATGAAAAACTACTTGTTTTTAAACTTGATATTTTTTTGTCAACTTTCTTTGTATACTTTACCATGCTTTCACCATTTTCCTTTTAACATATGCAAGAAATGAAAATAATTAATACATTTTAATACACCATCAACTTGAAAATACTAAAAATTCAACTTAAGTCTTATTTTCATTTATTTGAAATTACTTTGAACACATATTTGCATCTACTTGCTATTTTAATATATACTTACATGCATATTAAGAAAATAAAACATAACACCATTATAGTAAAATCAAATAAATAGTAATTCAAAGTTTGTTATATCAAGCCATATGTTATGTAATGCCCATCTATAAAATTCACTCCTCTTTGATATCATAGTGGTTTTTCCGTAAAAAGAAGATATTATTATGCATTCATGAATATTGTTAAACAAATGCCAAAAAACACATTTTTTGAATGGAATTTCACCCAAAAACTTTAAATTTTTAAATTTTCTTAGATTTAATTGATGTATATCAATATCATACACCATAAAAAAATTCAGTCAAGAATTCCATCCACGGCCTTAGTTTGAAGTATATATATATAATTTCAAATTCTATGATATGTATTTTTTTGTCACAAATATATTCCATCTATTCAAAATTTCCAATGTTTGTTGGAAATTTCAAAATAATTCATTAAATTAAGTCTAAAGCTAATCAAATATACTTAAAACAAGAAAAAATAATCCAACATGTGATGTCCATAGTACATTACCAAAAAACATTAATTACAAGAACATTATACTTGTGATTACAATGTTTGGGGGGCTTAATGTGCTTTCACCCTTCAACATGCTTGTAGTTCAATAATATATCATTTCAACCACTTGACAAACCTAAGGGTGAGTAACAACTATTGAACTTATTCTAGAAAACTTGAGCTTTGGGCTACTCCTCACTATTAATGATAATCATGCAACATAAGATCAATTTATTTTTTTTGTTCCTTGAATCATACAATAAATAATTAAAAATCCATGATCGTATAGATTTTCCATGAAACCATTTCCACTTCCATTAATTTTTAAATGTGAAAGTCAATCTTCACCTATTGAAAACATTCAAAAAACTTGTGTAAAGATTACACTAAGAAATTCATGAAATCATATCAATTTCAAAGAGAAGATTTAAATAGGATTAACTTGTTTTTTTATATGATGTGACCTTTTGAATTCAAATGCATGTGCAGGGATCAATTGGGAGAACAAAAACATTCAATTTCCAGATGTGATGATTGAAAGGCAAGATGATATGAAATGCAAAATATGAAACGGTTTCGACATAGAATTATCAAGTTGGAGACCATATAATAACATGTTTCAACCAAGCTTGGGAGTTTGAATGGCCATGCCACTCCAAAAGTCTTAACATATGTTATTTAAAAGCATTTTGAAATTGACGATTTACTGATTTGTTAAAGATTTAATTACATTGCAAATCCTCCAATTTAATTGAATAGGATGAACTAAAGGGTCACATCTTGGTAAGATCATACACATGTCAATACATTTATCCAAAGTGATAAATTAAATTTCTTCACATTAACACCTATTACTGATTGTGTAATTATTGGAAAACACCATTATTGATTACACACTAAGTAAGAGTTTAATAACATGTGAATAACCCTCACATTGTTGGATGATAGAATAAGTTCAAGTTATACACCGACATGATAAAAGTTAGTATAGTTCATATGAGGTTGAATCTTTAATTATTATTTAATATATGTTACAAATTATAATTTCCAATGTTATTTGATTGCATTGACAAGAGCAATTACTTTGAATATATTAATCATTAATCTCTAATTTTCAAGTGGCTAAAAAAGTCTAATTGATTTGTGGAGAAGCTTATGAAATGGGTTTTCATTCTCAAAAATTTGATTTTGTTGCCATTATCAACTTAAATAAGTCAAGAAGGATTTTAATAAATATCAAACATTGTTGACATTTTGATGAATTGGATTTTCCTCTACCATGTTCACATGGAAAGACAATAAATATTGAGTTGGTAGGTTGTTTCATGTGTTTATATTATAATGATCATCAATATTGTTTATATCAACTAATGTGGTTTACATACCACTAATCCAAGTTTGAATAGGACCTTGACAATAGACCCCAATTGTGAAAGATATTGTTTTAAACTAAAAACTAATCTCCTTGATGAAAAAACTACTCAAAACTCATTGGAGAATAGATTTGGTCTTAAGGTTATAAATTTAAACAATTTCAAACATATGAAACCTACTGGCAAGAGTTATTGGTGATGCCCCAAGTGTGAACTATTGGTGTATAAGGTAACCAACTATATAAATGATAAATAGGCAAAAAATGAATATTGAATGTGCAAAGGAAAAAATAATTTAAATTGTGAACACAACAACCTTTTAAATACTATGGATAAACAAAAATGGTTTACATGTCTATGAAAAGTTATATAACATTGTTGGCTGGATTTTGGCCAACAAGATCCAAAGGTGTCCACTTGGGGTGAGTCCTCATAAGCAGTGGATAATCTAATCAAGATAATTGTTCAATTAGGGAAAATGTGTTTAAAATCATGCTTTACATTTCAATATAAATATTTAAATTATTATTATCCAAAAAAAGTTAGATTATATTATTACTTAAAGTGCATTAAAAATCCCATAAATTTTCATTTTCAAATTATTTGAATACTTCCAAGGAGTTGACTAAATAGGAAAAAATTGCATTACACTACATTAAAAGTGTTTTTGAGTATTCCATATTTATTAAATTCATTTTACAAATGTTTTCACAATACATTAATCTTAATGTCATTCTACAAGTTCATCTCAAATTTTCAACGTTGACTAAATTTACAATCTAAAATAATAATAAAATCAAGTCATTGTTAAGCAAGTAAAAAATCCATCTAAAAAAACAGTTCAACATTCCCATGAACAACTTAAACATTTTGTTTGTACATGGACCTAGAAGTTTTCTTGATGTAGACAATGTTGATGAAAATATGTGTAGGATTTTTGGTTAAATTCTGACATGTGTGACAAAGTGGATGCATGATTTAAGGTATTCACCCCTTATTCGAAAGTACTCTATTATGGACTTGTGTGTTTGATTGTCATTAATTAATTTTCAAAATGAATTTATGTGGTTCCATTTCAACTGAAAACAATGGAGCAAAATTGTTTTTCTAACAAAATATTGATGATTTGTTAGTCTAGAATGGCATTCATCAATCAATGCAAAACATTTCAATGGAATATTAGGAGGTATGCATACAAGTTTTCATTGATTATAAGATCATTTCCCTCAAGATAATATGGTTTTAAATTGGTCAAAACAATGAAAAGTAGTTTATGCTAATATGTGTTACACAAGGATGAAACAAATGAAACAACTATTATTCCCATGGTTGGTAGTGGTTTCAATTCAACAAGGACATGCCTTTTGCATTTTGCCTTTTTTTTTAAAAACCTTTTGGGCATGACCTTCAATTGCCAATGTTTTGTTTAAGCTTGTGAATGATGCGTGTCTTGCAACAAATTCATTTTTTGGCAATGGAAAATATGTCCATTGCATAGGAATGAAACTTATTATGTCATCCCATATATGGAAGTGGAAAATATCAATCTACATGTTCACAAAGTGATATTATAATTGTTCACTTATAACAAATATCATGCATTACATTGGATGTGGTGGTTAGATACATGATTTTGTGTCAAGAAGTTGTTAACTTCTAGAATCTTGTTTTGGACATGTTAAGTGGTCAAGTATGCAAAGACAATCTTTGTACTTATGCATTTGATCTCATCCGCATGTGGTTGGCCATGGGGATCATTCATCAATGATATTTCTATTAAGTTTGCAGTGCATGTTATGTGGACAATGTCATGTGATACTAGATCAAGGCCAATAAAATTATTGCTACCACAAAATCATATTGAAAAATACATTGAAAACAAACATGGCATCTAGCCATCATTTTGGCATCTTCAGACGAATTTGGCTTTCATGGGTGTTCTTTTGGTGTATCATGCCCCCAATATATATCATATAGGTTTGATTACATGGCTTAAGAATATTTTAGTTGCAAATAGGGGACTCCAATTGTGCATTGTTATTTACTAAAGTTGGATATTTACATAATAGTGCAAGATAGTTCTCACTTCCATTTTTCATTTCGTGTTAATTTTGCTCAAACTTGGGTTTAATGTGAACCCTTGGATCAAGGTTATTTTTTTCCAAATTCCTCAAGTAGGTCCACTAGCAATGATGCGCTTCAAAGAATCAGCATTAAATGGTGACTCTCGTAGGTGGGTTGTAACATTTTTACAAAAGTGCTATTACAAGTGGTGACCAAGGATGTGCCTAGCTCTAGATTGTGGCTAATTTGATTAATTTTATTTCAAAAATGGCGAATTTAATAATCCCTCAAAACCATTAGTTTTTTTTTCATTTTCTGAAATAAAAATAAAAATAAAATAAAATCACCAAGTTGCAAAATGAAAATGAGAGTTTGCCCTTCCATGTGTGTTTACAAAGCTTCATCTTTTGTACATTGAATATTGGGAAAGACTTTAGGTGTATAAACTAGGCATTGAAATGACTAGGGTTTTTAGGGTTTAGGGAGGGTTTAGGGTTCAAAAAGGGAGTTGCTAGTTGACACTTTCTAAGGGAAGCAAGCAATAATGCCCTAAATTCCTGGGCTTATTATTAAGTTACCCCTTCCCCCACTTTGACTGGTACTTAATAGAAAACTACCCAGCTGTAGTCTGGAGTCTGGTGCCCTTTTTTCCAAAATAGAAACTCAAAGGCACTTCTCTATTTATATATAGTGGCAAAAAGCACATTAAATATTGTGTTTTATTTAAATAGAAAAAGCAAGTCTTCCCCTATGAGAGAGCATTATTAATTTAGGCTCTCTTTATTAATTTATTAATTAATTTATTTCTTTTTATTTTTATTTTTATTTTTCTTGTTGAGGACCACAATCTAATTGTAGGTAATCAAAGCCTCCAAGATTAGAAGGAAATAATTAATGGGTCATCATCCTTGTTGTTCTCCCATGGAGAAATTCAACATTTTCGAAAATAATATTAAAAATTATTATAATATTAATATTGCTCACTAATTCACAATTTTCAAATTTTATAATACTACACTAGCTTACAATCTTTGTAGCAATTAGCAACAACACCCAACACCCTAATTTAAGGTCCCCCCCCCCCTTTGCCCATGTTTAATTTTAGCCTCTCACTCATTTAGTTGTGGAATCTTTTATAATAATAATAATAATAAATAAATAAATAAATACCCATGCAAATTGAATTGTCCATAAGCCCGTAAAATACTTTTCTAGAGTTAGTTATTATTGTGTATATACCCTAATTACTACCTTGGTGGCTTTGACACTAGTTATATTATTTTCAACAAAAATGTTGATTTTTTTGGGATTTTTTGGGATTTTTTTTTCAAATATGTTTTTTTTTTTTTTGTAAAAGGGAATTATGGAATTTTTCCAAGAATATTTTATAAATCAAAATGAAAATTTCAAAATTAAATAATTTATTCAACAAACATGCGTTGAAGACACCAAGGTACTTTTTATGGGAATTCCAAACTATAAAAAGACCGTTCTGCATTATTTTGCAATTTAGATATTTATTTATTTTCCTTTAAGTCAATTTCCGCAAATTCTGCTGAAAACTGTCGTTATGCAATGCAGTCAATTTGACGAATTTTCGACCGTTGCGTGATTGCGCGTAGAATTGTCGTCTTCTACAGTGGAACTGGTTTCGTGTCGTGTTCTGCAGATGACCTGGTTCCGCGCAGAACCGTCTTCCTCTACAGAGGTGCTGGTTCCACGTGGTGTCTTACAGAGGAAGTAGTTCC
>Ga0209208_10004848_pt1 | contig 18905 bp, 11 predicted proteins | sample S1TSphfallax_3_FD_187694 | JGI IMG/M metagenome (GOLD analysis project Ga0209208, IMG submission 187694) | Host-associated microbial communities from peat moss isolated from Minnesota, USA - S1T2_Fd - Sphagnum fallax MG (SPAdes) (version 2) | ecosystem: Host-associated > Plants > Peat moss >... | reverse complement strand
TATAGCTATAACATGGGTCTACACTTAGTATTTTCAGGAATGACTCTTTTTTTCCTTATGTCTTAACATTTTTGACTTTACTACTTGACGTCATTGGACATATACCCACGCCTTTTTTTTCATTTCTATCCATTCTAGGCACTAAGTCATGACTTAAAATGGGCATTGAAACAAAAAAGCACAATAAAGCTCATAATTTCTGTTCCTGGGATTAATGGCCCTTTTGGACCTAGAATTCATGACCTATAAAAATAGATAAAAAAAGGTGGTTGACTCAATCCACTTCTTATTACACAAATAAGAAAAAGGCCATTTTAAGTCCCCCCAAAAATTAAACGCCCCCCAAAATACTGAATATTTCTTTTCCTAAGTGTTATGTTTTTTATTGTTTTCCTTTGACCAACCCTTATGACTATTAATTTTTTTTTTAATATCTCATGGAAGATTTAAATAATATGTGAATTTAGCTATTTTTTCATACAAAGTTTGGAGTGAAATGCTTTAATTAAGTGAGTCCTATATTGTCTTGAAATTGGAGGGGTCTAGAAATGTTAGGGCATGATGTTGATAGTGGTACCACCCAAGGATGGGTTTGCCCGACATTTGAATCATTTCCTCCATTAATTTAATTTACTACCTTGTGTTCATTTGTTGCACTGTTTTGCTTTACTACCTTATAGAATGTCATTGTTTTATTTTCATTTTCAGCCATATTCTCAATTGCTACTAATTTCAACTGTTCAATTGGATTGTAGTTATGCCTTGTTTGCATTTACATCTCATTCTCACCAACACAATGTGGAATATTTGAAATAGGGATCACAAAAAATGCTAGCTAGAGGGTAGATGCATGGTGTGGTGGCTCACTTTTGGTGTCACATTGATGATTTTTGTAGGGTGTTCCTTGTTTCAATGCCTATAATGCATAATATATCCTTAAATTTGGCAATTGAAATTTAGGATAATAATAATAATAAAATTATGAAAACACCTATGTAATTATTTTCTCATAAAAATACACTTATAAGTAAAAATGGACTTTTGAAATACAAAAATGTGGATTGGTCACTTGAATTGGATATTAAAAAATTGAAGTTTTCATATCAATTTACATTCCAAATGATTTGTAGTGAGCCAATGTACGAGTTACTATGAAATAATCTATTCATATATGTAGCATATCCCTTGAAAATTTTAGCCAAAAAATAGCTATGGACTTTTGAATTGTTTGAATTGACCCTATTTTTCATGAGTCCATATGAAAGGCAATTTTCATTGTTGTCCTAATTTATTTTTTCCAAGTTGCATATTTTTTCAACCTTTATTTGGGCTCTTATTGCAATGAACTTTTTTTTCAAGACTTCTAGATGTAACCACATGTCAGATGTCATCATCAACTTTGTTTACAAGGTTTACATTACACTTTCAAATAGGCTTTGAAATGGAAACAATGGGCGAGAAGGCGAAGGAAAACATGAAGTTTGTAGTTTTTTAGGGTTCATTTTATTACATTCATGGGTAATAGTAAAGACAAGGAATGATGGCTAGGGGTGATTAGGGAAGGTCCATTGTAAAGGGCAAAGGATGTTAAATATCAACAATGTTGTTGAGCTTGATGACAAGAAGCTCAAAAAACAACTATCGAGTGAAATAAGGTCTTTAAGAATGTTCAAGATTTGATTGCATCATATTATAAGGTCAATAAGGCATCACAAGTTATACTTCAAACTATTGCTTCAACCTTGTCATGTTTTCCTATTGATGTTGGAAAGGATTTGGTGATGCATAAGGTTTGGATGGACCCTATTTTTCATGCGCATGTTTTGAATCAAGATGATTATTTTTTCAAGGATGGAGTTGTTGAATGAGGGTTTATGTGTGGGTTAGTTTAGTCCTCATTAGAAGTAAAATGATCAAGTACTTTAGCCAAGCTAGCTATGAAGCATGCATGCCATATTGATAAGCGTTGTGAACTGAAACTCCAACACCTCGCTAGGTAAAAAGCTCATGCATCCTCAAAATGTTGCCATGGTTGTTGAATGCAAGAAGATCTTGAGTTTAATAATAAGCTTTCTTTGGTCATTGTCAATGTGTAAGATAAGGTTTGATGTTTTGGCTCTTCAAACCAAAGTAGCAATTTTGGCTTGGTGGAGTTTTCAAATGCGCATGAGCCTTAATTGGAAGGAGGCGGTGAGGAGGTGACTAGAACCACACCTCTACAATGAAATGCCAATGCAATATCTCATGAAACCATAGGTTTTTCTCTGGATTTCAATAATATATATATTTTTGAGATGTTGCATCCTTTGATACATTTCAAGAGTCTCAATGACATTCGAAGAGTTCGTTTTGGGATATGAATATCTCGTTTGTTTTGAAGAGGCATTTGACTTTTTCGATCAACTTCTCTTCACCACCAAACTTTTTGTAAGTAGAAGATTTTAAGGTATTTCTTGTCATCCTTCTATTGAAACATGTGTAGGACTTCATCGTTTGATTGACTACATTTGTGTGTATGTTTTACTTCTCAAGCAAGTAATTAGGGTTTTTATTTCAAAGAGTTAAGATTTGGAACTAGAAGTTTGTTTCTTTAAATCTTAATAATCTAATTCTGTTTTAGATGTTATATCCTTTGATGCACATCAAAAGTCTCCATAACATTTGAAGAGTTCATTCTAGGATATGAAGATCAAATTTATCTTGAAGATGCATATGACTCTTCTAATCATCTTTTCTTTCAATGCTAAGCTTCCTTTAGGTACAAGGTTTTAGGATTATAAGGATGATCAAATTGAAAATTATGATACCTAAGTTATATCATTTGATTTTTTGCATAAGTCTATGGACTTTATTCATATTTGAGTAGATATTTTCTCTTTGCCAAGTTAGGTCTATTGAGATTTTGATGGCAACAACATGTTAAAATGTTCAATGTGCAACATCTATTTCTTGGATTCAATGCACCATTGTGTGATTTTCAAGGTTTGTGTAGACATGTTAAATATAATACAATTTTTTTCTTATTTGATTATATGCACCAACATATGCTTGATGAAGACTTATATGGACAATTTTTCACATTAATGAAGGTTTTAGATATAATATGGGATGTGTTTCAATGAACCATCCAACGAACTTTTGAGGTTTACAAATGTGTTATGATAAGTGTTATTTGACTTTATGCACCATGCACTATGAAAAAAGGGGTGTTTTGTAACTAGCCTTGCAACTCAATTTTTAAGTTGCATCGGACACTTCCAACTCACCGTATTTATATGTTGTGAGTGTTATTGAAAAAGTTGCAAAAGTTGCAACTCACCGTATATATGGTGCAACTCATTACAACTCAATTACAACTTTGTCGCAACGACTCTTTTTCAACTACTATGCAACTCCCCTATGACTATAATCATAATGTCATGTTTACGTCATGTTTCATCCATCCATCAAAATTTAACATGGGCACGACGAGGATTTTTCGTGATTTTTTTGAAATATTGATATCCATCGTCCATTATGATTATTCATTTTAGATGGTCTTGGATTATAACATGTGGCACGATCAAAAGTTGCCATGTGGCATATATATTGAATTTTGGAAACAAATATATATATATATATATATATATATGTACCTAGGTAGGTCGATACATAGCCATAGGTAGGTAAGTTGATATAGCTCCAACCTACCTATTTACCTATTTACTTACCTAACTACTTACTTACTATCTAGGTAGGTAGGAAGGTAGAATACTAGAAGAGTAGGTGAACTAAAGAGTAGCCACATAAGTTTTTTAATTTGTTATGTCTTATGCCTTTGGGGTTAAGCTTTTATGACTTCATGCCAACATGGCACATGTATTTTAATGTGAGAATGCAAGAGGAGACACCTCCTTTATATAGTTTGTGAAATGAGATATTGAAGACAAAACATATGGGTTGAATCTTTTAATGGCACCCTAATTGCAATTGAGTTGTAATTACAAAAAACATTTCCCACGTGCTTTTTGTTTGAATTTGATTTTGTAATTAATTTGAAATGTATAATCAATCATTTGACATAATTATTTGTAATTTAATTATTCTAATTAAATATATGATAACTAATTATCTAGATTGATTATATGAATTAATTAAATATTAATTAATCAAATTTGATTAATGAATTCATATGAATATTTTACTATTTATTTTACTTAATTAGTTCATGGTAATTAAGTATATTACATATTAATTATTAATTTAAAAATTAGTAACAAATAATTCATTTTGAAATATTAAATTATTAAAAATGAATTTGAGTAGAAGACATCAAGGCATATAAAGACATATTCATATGTACACCCTTATTGAATGTTTAATAAAATATACGCATTGCTTTTAATTTCAATTCAAAAATAGACTTTCACCTTTCATGAAATTTTATGGTTTGATATGCATGTATACCAACATAATATTGTGAATTCCAATGTAGTGAAATATTATTAACACAACAATTGAACATCAATGACAAAAAATAGGATTATAATATTTTTTACATTACTTAAAATCTAATTATTTTAATTAATTAATTCAATAAAAGAATCAGTTCGTATCAATGAAACATTTAATAATCTAGTCTAGAAAGTTTGAAGTGTATAAACAATGATATCTATATGTACATACTGATAAACACTTTAATACACCATTCCAATCCAATTAAAGGCCTGCATTTACACTTTCAATGAATTGCATAATTTTTAGATCTTTTAATAGTATGAATTGCCACATAGTTGATAACTAATTCTAGATGAGTTGAATATTCTAGTTCCAAAATAATGGACAAGTAGTAGTTATGTAGTAAAACCATAGTGACACATTTAACTGTAAAATTAGCCAATTTAGTTGATTTTTAATTGTAAACAAGTTGCAAATTCCGGATGTTATGGACCTTTACCTAACTATACACATGGCATGATCATACACATCAACACCATACGCTAGTTGCAAAGTAGTTATTCATTCAACATTAAAGCTACACTAGCTGCAACATAGTTGAGATTAACCATTTTGTTACAATTTGTGATCATGGTCAAACTACGGTTTACTATCACTGTATATACTTTGCATACATATGCCCATATAAAGTCTAAGTTGCAACTAATGTGCAATTAAATTACAACTATGAAATATTATGTGGCATTTTAATTATTAATTCATCGTATTTCCATACTATAGTTGTACCCTAGTTGCATAGTAGTTTCTGTGACGAACTAGTTGCATGTTAGTTTAGTTTCCGTGAACACAATTTTTCATAATGATTGTACATGCATTTTTATATGCATAATAAGGACTTCTAGTGGACTTTTTTGGCATTTGTGAAGGTCAATGACATGAATGTGAACTTTTATGAAACATCCTGAAAACTCTAGTGAGGATTACAATATGTTTTGATGAAGTATATTCAGTTGTACATGCACTTTTGTATGCACAATGAGGACTTATAGAGGATTATTTTGGCATTTGTGAAGGTTAATGACATGAATGTGAACTTTTATGAAACATCATGGGAACTTTAGTGAGGATTACAATATGTTTTGATGAAGTATATTTGAGTATACATGCACTTTTGTATGCACAATGAATACTTACAGTGGACTCTATTGGCATTTGTACATGAAGGTTGATTACTTGGCATGTCATCATATATAGAACATTGGGAACTAATGAGAAGTTCAAGTATGTTTAAAGACAACATATATTTGATTGTATGTTCCATTGTATGCATTATGAGGACTTATAGTGGACTATTTTGGCATTTGTGAAGGTCAATGACAAGTGAAAGACAAAATAAAATTTGGAATGTATGAACCATTGCTGACATAAAAGGATTGCAAATTTGTTTATAATGGTATGAATATTTGATTTTATGCAACTTTGTATGCATGATGAAGATTTACAAGGGATTTTTTAAAAAAAATTGTGACTGTCAATGACATTAAACTAGAATTATTACAATGGTTTTTATGAACCAAAGTGTAACTTTTGATGATTGCAAGTGTGCTACAATGAATAAACTAAAAACTTATGAGGATTACAAATGTGGTATGTAATGAATGTTGTACATGACCCATGTTTGTAATCTTCATTGGATTTGTATAGTGAATATTCTTAATATGTGTGGATGTCAAATACGTGCTTGAGTTTGTGTTTTTATGAATTCCATTAAAGACTGCAAATGTATCATGCATCATCATGTTGTTTTATTTTATGCACCATTGTGTGGTTGAAAAGGATTTCCATTGAATAGTTTTTTGACATTTTTAAAGGTTGAATACATGACCTATGTTTAGATATGAATTATTGTGAATTGTTTAGGATTCTAATTTGATTTAAATGGTGGTTGCAAATGGAATTTTCCCTACAGTTTCAAAAAACACATCCATCCATTGTCATAGGTAAGTGAGCATTTGATGGATTACATCCATTTTGGGTCAAAAAAATGAAAGAGTGTAGTGTATGTTATTGCATATATCACATAGAGCTTGAAGAATTATGAATGGGGTTTAATCACATGCATCAAAAAACTAGATTACATTTAGATTTTCATTGTGATTATGAAGCAATTTGTGAAGGCATTGATGGCCATAACACTAATTGCATGGGTTTTCATGCCACTTTTCTTGGTTTAATTGCATTGTGGGAAGCAATAGTTTGCCCTAAGGATCTTCATTTGGAGTGGCATTCCTAGGATTGTGTATTTGGGAAATGTCAAGATTGTGGTGTAGACAATTTAGCATTTTGTCTAGTTATAGAGGGAACATCTAATGCCCTAGTACATTGGAAACATTTCAATATGGAGACAATTGTATCGAAGAAAGGTGACGAGAAGAAGAAGTTAAAACTCATGGACAAGTTTACAAACTCCAAGGAGTTTATTTGGTACTTGAAGCCCAAGTTACAATATTTCGTGTGTCATGATTTTGTCGTAAGGTGGTAGGATTAGAAATTCAAAAAATGCCTTAACAATTTTCCAAATGACACTATAGTTTTAATAATTGATTTTGCTGAAAATTATAGCTTTGAGGTCCAAAATGAAGTTCAGTCTATGCATTTGCATAGCTACCAAATCACTATATTTGTGCACATATCTTGGATGTGAAATTCAAACCTTAACCCATATGATGTAGATAATTCTAAAACTTTCATGAACTACCATTTTTATATATTTGATGACAAGTCTCATGATAGTTATTTTGTATAACATTAATTACGTTTACATTGGGAGGATTTTGGTGAAGGGTGGGTTCAGACCCAAACAACATTGGATTTGGTTAGATGGTTGCAGCTCTCAATTCAAAAGCAAGATTCCACTTTATTTTGTGAGTTGCTACCCTCATTTGACAGGTGGGTGTATTTGCACTTGGAGTTTCTTTAGATTTGGACATGGAAAAGGTCCTCATCATGGGGCTGGTGTGGTTTTGAAAAGGTTTATTTGATAGGTTTAGCTTGATACAACTAGTTTTCAATTCCGAAATGTAGAATAAGTGGTGATATTGCTTCATGAACATCTAAGTCATCGACTAGAGACTTCATATTTAGCGGAACATAGACCAATCAGCCACACTTTCTAGTACATACGACCAATTGATGTGGATAGGGTGACTAATTTCACATGTACCACCATAAAGGGGACAAGGAATGTTCATTCTATGAAGTCTATTGGTGCCATGGATGTGAATAAGCTTTTAAAAAAAAAACTTAACTTGTCTTTGCTATTTTTGTGTGGATTCTAACTTTTCAACTTGTAAGAATCTACCATGGACACAATGTTGGGAAGTTGATGTATTAATTCATACCAATGTAGCATATGCACATAACACCATGGAAATTGCCTTTCGAGAAGATGACTAGGATGATTTTGGAGTTGATGGTGAAAATCTAACTTCTTGCATTTTTTTGGTGACAATTTTGTGATGAATTCAGAAGAAGGGAATGATGAAAGGGTTGATTTCTACATCTTGATGTGCATGAAAACTTTTTTCACTTTCACCACATCATTCAAGTGTCGATGGCAGTAACAATTCAATGTTGGTGAATGGCATTGGTCAAGAAGTATTACCTAAAGTGGGGCCGATCAAAGTATACTTACATTTTATTGAAGCATTTTAAAACTACCTACATTCATGAATGCCACATCAAGGCAATCAAGTTTTTGATGGCTCCAACAAATCACAGAGTCCAAGGAAATGATTTTGTGTATAAACTACCCAAACATGTAGAGGATGGCATAAGGCAAGCCATTGTAGCCATTAAGCTATAATATTATTTTTTAATTTTAGGTGAATTTTGCAATCCTCTAGATGTCCATTTTTGAATTTTATGACTAAATTTATCATGAAGTTTACATTATAGTGATTTGTTGAAATTCTAGTAAGAGTTGCTAGGTATTGGGTTTGCCACTTGTTATGTTTTTATTTTTAGTGCCATTACCAACATCATGTTAAAGATCAACTACATGGAGGAAGAAACAAATTGAATTAATATCAAATTCTATTCAAATGAAGGTGAATGGCTTGTCACAAGAAAGGGCCCATGCAAATTATAGTTTAAGGTGTTTGTACATTACAATGACCTTATATGGATGTCACAATGGTAGTTTTTCATGTATTCCTTAAATACAAGAAAACAAACAAAATAAAACTCATTGAAATAATAGAAAAAGGGATTCACTTATTTAAAATTATCATAATCAACCTTCCAAGAATGAAAAAATCAAATCAAAATGATGGATAGCCAATAAGTAATGGACTTTTGAATTTTTATTAGTGGATGAACTTCATCCAATGGGAGGTTACCCTAGATGACAATTCTTGAAATTGGAAAATAGTTGAAAGTTCAACTTTGAAATCTAGATGAAGGTGGATGAGCTTCATCCAAAAGTCAAAAATTGTTCCATCAACTAAAATGGTTCGTTGCTTTCAACTAAAATTTTGTCACCTCAATGTTATTTGAAAAATTCACATGTGTAAGTAGGCTTTGATTGTGTTGTGGGTTTGACTCAATGTTGTCAACTATTTTAATAGGCAATTGAAAATGTCATTTTAAGTTGAAAAAAACATTTTGCAGTTGGAAGTGATGTTTTTAACTTCAAAATGTAATTGAAACATATTTGAAAAAATAGTTGAAAACCTTGGTTTTTTTCCTAGTGATAATTGAAGGGAAGGGTACCAAAAAAGGGAAGCGCACAACAAGCAAGCACTTCCTTTTGATCTTGGTTTCAAATCTTTAATTTGACTTCACACACCAATTGTGTTTATTGGTAGAAATATTGTTGGTTGAAATTGGTGTAAAATGGTTGTAGTTGTGTTTGGTGTGGGCTGTAGTTTGCTATAGGACAATTTATAATGTTGTTCAATCCAAAAAACCCAAGGCAAAAAGTGGCATCGAACAAAATGAATGGTCTTTGGGGGTGTGACATGTCCCATAGCCACATTATCCCAATTTTTTTCTTCAAAGGTACCGCTTATGCACCCTCATCAACTTGATGACTAGGTTGTAATGGGTGTTTGCACATTACGGTGACCTTATATGGATGTCACAATGGTAGTTTTTCATGTATTTCTTAGATACAAGAAAATAAATAAAATAAAATTCATTGAAATAATAGAAAAAGGGATTCATTTATTTAAAACTATCATGACCAACCTTCCAAGAATGGAAAAATCAAATCAAAATTGTGGATAGCCAATAAGTAATGAACTTTTGAATTTTGCCCACACTTTTTGTCACACTTGCAAAACTCATAGATATGGACTTTTATCTTACAATGTGTTAGTCTTATGTGTTTGAAACTTTGGGATATTGGATGAATCATGTTAAAAAAATTAAAGATCCATTGAATGAATGGAATGTGATTTTAATATATTATGTTATGGACTTTTTAAAATCTTAAAAATTGCAATTATTTAAAAAGTCCTTTTAAGCATTTAAAAATTATTATTTAAATTTTTTTCTTTTGTGATATTTTTTATATGTCTTATAACATCATGTGTTGAAATTGGAAATGGAAAAATTTGTTACTTTCAATATCATCTAAATATTTATATTTTAAGTCAGTTTTCAATTACATTAGAAAAGGACTTTGAAAAGGGATTCTAATTTGTCAAAATTGTGATAGTTTAATGTGCTTTTGCGAGATGTGGTGGGAACTTCCACATTGTGGAATTAGAAGTATGTCAAAGTTGTACATACATGACAATGTTTGATTAATCATGTTATATTATCAAACATAAGACTTGAGCTTATTTTTTGTTGAACTTGGCAATTCACTTTGTTAATATTCATGTTGAATGCATGATTTTCCTTTATTCATTAATATTTTGAAACATATGTTTGGGGTTGTATCAATTGCTAAACAATCCATTTGATCTGTTGCAGTTTGAACACTTCCATGGCATTGTCATACATGAAAATGAAATTTTAAATTGTAATTAAATATATTGTTAGTTAGTTATTTCAAATTGTCAATGTATGATTTGTATATGATATTTCACATAGATTAAGTTTGCAATTAAAGTCATTTTGAAATTGAATTAAAAGTATACAATCACTTTATTTTACTAAGAAAGTTAGGAAATAACTAGACAATGATTTCTATGGGGTTGACATGTGACATTGCCAAGGTCCTAAATGACTATTAACCATTCATCCATTACTAAAGCAAAATAACCCAATCACTAATAAATGACTACCACATTCACTTTTCGAGCTTCCACATGTGCAAATCAACTTTTTCCATGTGGTTAAATATGGCAAAGACAAATGGATAGATCACTTGAAACCATGCACACCAATACCTAGCAACCATGTGTAATTTAGAAATAGATTATGAATCATTTTTTATTCAATCATGATATGACACATCAATATTTACATGGTCATATTGTAGTCATCAAAATTTAGCACAATGAATAAGTAGTCATATTGTTGTCATTGTGGACATAAAACATGTATTTTCGTAGTTATATTTTATTCATTTAGTATGTGACACGTGTATAAATACATTTTAATAGTTAAAGTTTAGTCATTTATAGTAAACCATGTTTGTTTTGGTAATCATAATTGAATTATTTCCTTCATGAGACGTGTATAATAGTTGACCAACAATCATGCCACATGGATTTCCATGTAGGTGTCTTTTGCCATGTATGATCCATGTAGACATCCACATTAGATGACACGTGTGGACATATTGACAATCAGAGTGCCCAAAAGGACGGTCTAATGAAAAAAAACTACAAATGACTATTTTGGATTTTTATTACATTTACTATTTCATGACTATAAGGGATTGGTATATGATTATAACTACGATGATGTCATGTTAATCTATTAAAAAATCTAAGAATAAATTGGATATAATATATTTATCATTTTGAGTCCTTTTAAGTAATTTGAGTCCTTGTTTTAATTGCAATTTTCATCTTAAAGGAATTAAAATGAATGTATTAAATAATGCAATTGAATTCAATTTTCTTTCATGGATAAGTAATGCATACATTTATGTTTGGCAATGTTCATATAATGCATTTGATTAATTAATATACGATATAATTTTTTTGAATGCTACATAATCCATTCTGAAAGGGCATTAAGGATTTTTATTTTTTTTCACATTTGGTTGATGGGTGTGTTCACAATAAAATGATCACCACCCACCCACTTGGTTGCTTAAAAACAACTACTTAATTTGGAATTTTCTTAAAATATTCCCCAAAAAAGTCTTCAAAAAAATCATCAAAGTTCTTAAAAAATTTCTTTATACTATCAATTTAAGGTTTACATTCAAACTTTGCCCAAAATATGTCATTTAAAAGTATTTTCAAGGCCATTACCATGTCTTTTTTATAGTAAAATGAGTGGTTACAAGTGTTTTAAAAGTGTTTTTGGGTGTTTTTCATTTATTAGATTAATTTTAAATTTATTCACAAGTTCCCATGGTATAATTTGAATGTTATTATATAGATTAATCTAAAAATTTCAACAACAGTTTAAATTGCCACATAGAATATGAAATATTAAACATTGATTACGATGTGAAGTGGTCGTTTTATTGTGAATTCATCCTAATTTTTTATATAAACTAGGATTAGAAAGTGTTGGTAAAATGTGCAGGAAATTTTCATGCAAGAAAACATGTTAAGTTGTATATAAAAGCTTATGTACTTATTTTATGCATTTTTTGGTTTTTACCAAAATATTTATGCATAATTACATACGCATGTGAAAAATCACCATCACCATGAAAATTTCATAATTTGAATTATCCAATAACTCTCAATTAAATTTATTCCATTTAGATTTTATATTTGGAAGATAGCAAACACAAAGTCCTTGCATCATGTGGTCAAAAAGTGATACCCTGATTGTGAATATGCTCATGTGATTCCTATATGGCATAAATGACTCTACTAATGTCCCTAATGATTAGTGGATAGTTTGTATCATGTCGTGTCCTTTACGACTTGTCCAATTTGACATTGAAGCCTCTAGTCATATGTGTCCTTTATGACTGAAAACTTAGTCATAGAATAAGTCATTTTTTTTTCAATTTTTTTCTAGTGTTATGGACCCAAAAAAATTGTATCTTCCAATGTTTTCTGTTGGGTTCAAACTCATGACTTCAAGGTTCAAGCAAGAACTTGGTACCCGTCACCCTCAAGTCAGGAGCTTAGTACCCACCACCAACATAACTTGAAGGAAGCAAGAACTTATGAGATCACCAACATGACTTGAGGGAAGCAGGAACTTACTACCCACCACCATCTTATTTCTTGCCATTTTCAGGATCTTCTATTATGTTTCTTTCATGTTTTGTAGAACATTAGTGAAACCTATGCAGAACTGACTGCACTGTGTTGACACTTGGGTAATGCTAATTAGGGATATTTCGCATCTACCCATTTGGGATTATTTCAATGACATTAACCACAATCCAGAAACATAATCGAGCCCTTAGCTGCATGCAATTAAGTATATGAATAGAGATTTGAAGTTAAACAAAAGGAGCAAAATATGCAAGACAAAGTGAAAACAAAGAAAGAGGATAGGTAAGAAGGAAGTTAAATCTGTCTTCCAGTGTAACCCAAAAATACAATACACTCAAACCACCGTTTTTGTGATATACTCCACAAAGTTTGGGTTTACATGTATTGGGTTTACATGTATAACAACTCTCTAATGATTGTCAACTCAAGAAACAACTAATGAACTAAATAAACAATCTTCCTACATAGGAGGTCTGAAGGTTGAAGAAGAACATCATGTTCAATACAAAGCAACACACAAAAATTAAGCTTGAGTCATTCAATGTTATCAACATTACACTTTTGAACTCTTGCAATCGCAACACAACTACTCAGCCTCTGCGCTGCAATCTCCTACTACGCTCATCATGGATTTGGATGAATTCTTCACAGTACCATTTTTTGGTGATAAGCATGGCATTGGATCAAACCCCAGGATCTTTCATATCTGAACCAAATCTTTTTAAAAAAAACCAAAGGATTCAGCTTGAAGTCCTTTACAACTCTGCAAAATTGAAATTTAAAATTCCAAAAAAATTCATGACTTTTGAGTACATTTGTGAGGGCTGATCCAACTTTCGTATTGAGACTGTTTTAGTCAAATGTCAATTAAGGGTTAAGTTCTGGCTTTTTTCTTTATCTTTTGAGTGTCCTTTTAGTCCAGCTATCTATCCCCTCTCCACCACTGTAATCGTTTTCTCTGATTTTTCTGTAGTTTTAAGAGCGCTGTTCTCTTGTTTGTAACAGGTTGCAGTACATGTGATGATGATGTTGTTAAAGGACAAATAAAACTTTGAAATATAAGGAAATTCTGGAAAGGGAAAAAGCCAAGAGGACAGTCTATAGATAAGAAAGAGTTTCACAACTTGAAAAAGAGCCCTTGAATTATTCTGCATAGTCCAATGGTTCTCAAATGACAAAGGAAAAAGAAAGCGAGTGCTTTAGATGCAATATTATGGCCTCACACAAGACACATGAATCTGGGCCTAGTATGGTGTGGGTGCCAACAAAGTAGAAACAGAAGCTTCTAAGTTCTTCTTGATTCCTAGGGGTTGTTTACACTTAAGTGGTTGGGCATTGTCCTACTGAAATCTAAAATCATTTCTTCTTCATAATGCTAAGGACTCTCTCACTTTCAATTACATTAGGGTGGTTTGAGGCCACAACCCAAGCAGATGGCAGTGGATGAAGTCCTATATGGCTGAAGTGGATAATGTTGTCTTGGGCTCTAGGGAAGATTTTCAGGCCTACCTCAAAGAGGTGCGTAATGGAATTAGCTGCAGCTCATGGCAACCCAAAGTTAAGAGCCAATCAAGTTAGTAGGGTAACTCCCTCAGAGTGGGAAGGGGGGCGTTGCCTGGCGTAAAGCACACTCAACAGACGACAGCCTGCTAAATGCCCAATGATTTTGTGAAATGCCTGAGGGTTTTGCAAATACCTGACAATTTACTGAAACTCCCTCCCATGAGGCAGGAGGGAAATCACACTTTAAAGACCGGCTCCCTCCAGTGTTAAAAAATTGGGCCAATGCTTCACATACTATAAAAAGCATTTTTTCCCTGAAATGCAAAGTTGAAAGGAACCTGTGGTGGCTTTCCCCCCACAACATTACTATGAGGTTTCCTATGGTCTTTTTTGTTTGGTCCAGTTCAGGTTTACACTTGAAACAAAGGCTCATAGGCATTGCCATAGTCTCATCCAAAGAGCAAGGTACCATGAGGTTGTGATAGGCCATGGCACAAGCACTCAAATGTCAACCACAACTTATATCACTCTCCTTCTGAAAAGCAAAAGAATTTGTACTCCATTATCTGGCCATGTCCTTTGAACTTAGATAATTCTACTTTGAATTATCTTGAACTTACTTTGAATTATCTGAACTTGAACACAAGAGGTCAAGATAATTCTAAGATAATCATCTAAGATAATTCTAGGAATCTTCAATTCTATCTTGAACTTAGAATTATCTTGAAGTCTGGCCTGATAATCTTGAACTTAGAATTATCTTCAACTTGAACTCAATCTTCAACTTAAAACTATCTGGCCATATCCTTGGTGAACTCAATCTTCAACTTCTTGTATTCACAATTCACTCCAATTGTGATCTCCTTAGTTGTTTTCCACTCATGCATGAATACTTAAAACCAAAGATCAGTACTTATAAGTTGTCATTATCATTCACGACATGATAATCGTGTGTTGATATGAAAAGCCAAACCCATTGTCAAGCTAAACAACAGTGCAATGTCAAACCTGTTGCCTGCTACATGAAAAAGCAATACCCACATATGGGGTTTGCCTATATTCTCATTACTTAAATGAAAGACAACAAGAAGTTTTTTTTGAAGATTTCATCCATGCATTGATGACTAGACATGTCTTTTGCAACTATGGATGCATGAAACTTGTCCAAGGAGATTAGGTGATTTTCAGTTGCAAATGACAATTGTAAATTTGAATTTTTCTTCTAAGGGGCAATATCTGCATTTGGTTTGATTTTTACATCATCTTTAGTAGTTGTAAGTGATGAATAGGCATGAAGGTGGGGTTAGGTAGGTACCTAGGTTGGTGGGTAGTAACTAGATAGATAGGTGGGTAAGTAAATGGATAATATGTAGATATATGAGGGAGAGATAATAGGCCATTTAAGGTAGGTGAGTAAGAAGGGGGAGCCAGAGATGCTGGATTGTTTAAGATAGGTGGGTAAGTAGTAAGCAGGCAGACAGACATGTTAGCAGATGTGTCCATGCTATGGGCTCTTAGTTGATGTAGGATGAGATGGATGCAATAGGTAAGTGATATCAGAGTTCAGAGAAAACAAATTTCAAAATTCAAGAAATCTAGAGACCAAAAGGGTCAGCACCAAAAGGTGTTACAGTGAGAATCATGTCTTTTAACATGGTCAGCAACCCAATGAAAAAAATCTCAATTCATTCAGTGCCCATCCATCCAAACTGGTGTGTTTATGGTTGCTGGTTCTGGAACAATTGAAGCAATTAAAATCAGCTTTTCAGATGACTTGAACTTGGCAGTCTTGAATCCACATACTGTGCATAATATTTCATTTTAAGGGGGGAAAACAAAACTGTTGTGGATTCAAAAATACTGTGGATCACACAATATAGGGAGTACATGTATCAAATGTGGATAATGCACCAACCATGCCGATAAAATTTGCAACAAGGCTTTCAGGTCACACCTTAAGATACATCAGCCTGGATGCAACTTTTATCCCCATCCTTGGTGCATTATCCCCATTCGATACATGTACTCCCTATATTGTGTGATCCAAAGTATTTTGGAATCCACAATAGTTTGTTTCCCCAAGGATGAGGATAAAATTTGCAACAAGGCTTTCATGTCACACCTCATAGATACATCAGCCTTGGTGCAACTTTTATCCCCATCCTTGGCGCATTATCCCCATTTGATACGTGTACTGCCTGTAACATGTGAACGAAAGCATTTTTTGAATCCACACTAGTTTGTTTCTTGACTGTATTTATAGTCTCTTTTTTCAAATTTGTACAGCCAATGTATTAAAAAGGTGTGGCAAAATTTGATTGTCCAGAAAGACCCTTTCTGACCCCACTCGATGATGTCTTCTTCTGATGTACTGGTAGAAGGATACCATCCACACTTTCTACGTGAATGTAAGAGAAGAAAATATTCATTTTTTACCCATTTTCTCTTGTTTCAACTGCCAAATCACAGCACACCACAACTGTATACCTATGAATGTGTTCCCCCTCCCTCTTTATGTAAATGCTAATGCAAAAGTTCAGTACTATATTTAGCTTGGGGAACCATATTGTGCAATGTGAAAAATGTTTGGGAACACTCACACTAATTATCATTATTCAGAATTAAGGGAACAGCCCACAGCTTAATTGTGTTACCTGGTTATTGAGAAAATGGCCATAACAAAGGTTATGACAATTGTTAGTTGGTTACTGAGAAAACGGTTTTAACAAGGTTCCAAGGCTATGCTCGTTCATAAGTAACCTGTTGGGTCTGAATTTCCTCAAGGGCTGGACATGAAAACCTCCACTGCAGGGATGATGGTTCACTATCTTAGCCTAATCTCAGTTTCGTCATTAAATCCTCAAAATAGTGGAATGAATTTTGTGAAAACATGAAGTTATCATGTTGAATAATTATCATAGGCTATATTTGGAATAATTTCAAGAGGATGAATCTCTTTTGAGCATGGTATTCTCTTATTTGATTAAAGAACTAGCTGTCTCATTGGCTGCATGCATATTCTAGTCCTAGCCATGGTTTCCCCCATTTTTTTTTGCCTCAGTTGATAACCCTTCTACAAAGCATGCCATACCTATATATCTCTCAAATACAACACCTTCTCACCAGTGACTACTTGTTCACCGAAGAAGCAATCAAGTCCTTTAAAAAGAAATGAGTAAAGTACATAGGGATGGCCAGTTGTCTTTAATGTAGTGTGCTTTATGTCCTATGGTTTGTGCCCCTGCCATTAGCCTAGGCCAAAAATGGTGACAAACAGTTCTGAAAATAGAAGTTTCATGCAGCCAATGAGAAGGCTCAGTATGCACTCATGAGGGGTTTATTGTATTTTCTTTTTGAAGGGGGGAGGGATATTTTGTCTTTTTTTCCTTGTTCTCAGTGTTTTCCCATCATGTTCCCAAGGGGTTCCTCAAGTTCCCAATTTGTTTCCCTAGATGTGCCCAATAGCACCTCAGTTTTATCAGAGGTGGTTTGCCCAAAGTTCAACTCCCATGTATATTAATTGAAAAGCTAGGTTATAGGGGAGCACATTTGTTTCTATTTTGTGTCTTGAGGTCCAAAGAGGTGCTTCTACTGGCGAGTGGCCAATGCTCAAAAAAATTGGTGGTAGGCCAATCAATACAGTCACCCTTTTTTTCTTAAAAGGGGAAAAAGTGTGAGGGCACCCATGAACTAATTAATATGGATCACATAATCACAAAGAGAGGGAATCCAACAGCATGCTAAAAAATGCGATTCATGGCATGCAGCCATAGTAAAGGTGCATTCATACTTGGTGTTGGGGACTTTGTGGGATTTCTTACTGACACTATGACCAGAAATTTTATTATTATTATTATTTTTCGATATTGTCATGTAGCTGAAGTGGCAATCATCCATAAGATGATTTAGCCAGATTTGGCTACATACTAGATATGAAAGCAGAAAAAAACCAGAATCTTTCTGTATTCTTAGCTACCTGCTCGAACTTATCATAAAAATCTGGCAATTTGAATTATTTCTTCTTCAAAATCTGGTGAATATAGGCCATTTTTTCCATGAAAAATCCTTTGTATAGGTCAAAATCAAAATTTTGGGTGAAATTTTGCCCAAAAAAATGCTGACTATGATTAGGAGAGAGTGGAAACTCCCCAAACAATTTTATGGAGCAAACCCAAATTAGGGTTGATTTTTAACTATGAGATTTTCGGGATTTTAAAAGGGCTGCCTGTTTCTAGGCATAAAATGATTTTACTTTGTCATGTTTAACTTTTAAAGTCTCCTTTCATTTGATCCCCGCTTTGACATCCAGATGCTTATCATTAATTATGAAATTTCCAAAGTGATGGATAAAAGGGGAGTGACATAAGAATGCATGGAGTGGGACTGAGAAAAGAAGCTTAATGGCTCTCACACCAATCAAACTATGATCCCGTGTAGAAAAATCCTAGGGTGACTGATAACTTTCATCACAAGAAAGCCGTGTATTCTATCCTCCCATTTGAGTCAATATACAAATTTACTCATGACCAATGAAGCAAAATACATGTCACTTGATTAAACTAACCTCCTATTTGGTCCCCAATAGAATATCTA
>Ga0209208_10004847_pt1 | contig 18907 bp, 23 predicted proteins | sample S1TSphfallax_3_FD_187694 | JGI IMG/M metagenome (GOLD analysis project Ga0209208, IMG submission 187694) | Host-associated microbial communities from peat moss isolated from Minnesota, USA - S1T2_Fd - Sphagnum fallax MG (SPAdes) (version 2) | ecosystem: Host-associated > Plants > Peat moss >... | reverse complement strand
ACCGTGGCAATGAAACAAATTATTTATGAAAAATTTGCATAAAATATAGGAAATTTTTTGGGTAAGACTTTGAACGTTTAACATAATAAAACCTTTTACAATATTTTTTTACAATTGTTTTTTTTGTAAAAATGGGAAGAAATCATGTTATGTTAAAAATTAAAAGATAAAAATGTTTTGAATGATTGACTACCTACTCTCAACATGGTGGATTGACTTGAAGTAATAAGCTTTTGGATTTTCACCAACTTTGGTATTTTCTTCCTCCCTTGTAATTTTTTCAAATCTTGACGTTTGAAAAATATAATTTCAAAAAACTTCAGCATATATATATATATAACAAGAATAGCTCTAACGTAAGACAATTAATAGATAATACACATCTACACTATTGCTATTGGCCTAATTGTGAATTCATCAACTAATTAATTTATATCTCCAAAACCAATTTTTGTAATTTATTTCATTTTCTAGTCACAAAAATACTTCAAAATGCATTTTCATTCACATCTTATCCTAAAACTTGCAAAATCTTCTCCATTAAACCATATTCCTTTCAACAATGATCTTTTCAATATTAACAAATTGTACCATACTTTTCATGCAAATTGTTTTTTATCAAATTAAATTTCCAATAACAATTATTTCCAATACTAAATAAGTACCCCACCTTAAGTCCTTTAATTTACGAAATTACCACCACAAAGTCATATTGGTTAAGAATTTTGTAACAATTTCAAAAACACCCCCCAAATTTCCATAAACTTGTATTCGATTACTAAATTGGGCATATTATATCTAAATAAATAAGTTAATAAAATTACTTATTCATATTTCAAATTTGAAATATTACATATATTCAATTTCATAATATTAATTAATTCAATATTCCATTTAATTATTCAATAAAATAACCCCCACACTTTAAAAACTACCTCCATTTGAATTTTGCGCATTAAATGTTTTCTAACAATATAAGATCAATACCCCCAAATTTTAATTGCTCAATATACATATCAACTAACAAAAAATTACATGTGTTATTATAGATTACAAATTCAGTTTAGGAGTGTGGTAACCCCTAGGAATTCAAATCCACATGACAAACTAAATATTATGTAAGTTATGTTTTTTCACAAATTCATGTTAAATGTTATTATTGCATTGAATTTTAAGTTTGTAAATTATTCTAAAACATGGTAAAGTGCTTTGAAATATTGAACAATTCGAATTTTTTGTATAAGTCCAATAATTGTTTAATATTCAAATTAATTATACAATAATAAATAAATATTTTCAATATTACAAAACCAACTTGATGCACTTCTAATTATCCAAGGCTTTCCAACGATACCATAAGTGCAAAAGGGGGAAAGGGGTACCAAAATTTGAGAAATACAAAGATGACAAGGACATTCCAATGATACTAAAAATGCAATGTGGGGGCATCAAAATGTGTGAGATATAAAAAGGACAAATAAAACAAACAATGTATCAAACTACGTTTTTTCATAATCACACAAGGGGAAAAAATGAAAGAATAAAGGAAAAATAAAAGAAATACCTAATAAGGCATTAATGTGGATGCTTTTTGGCCCTTTGATTAAATCACCACGTAAACATTTTACTAAATGTGAAATTTACACTATTTAATTAGATTATTTCTCAAGATTTTTTTGAATAAATAAAAAGGTCAAGTCACAAATATGAATGATTCAATATTCAATTAATATGAATTATTCAATATTATTTTATTCAATAAATTTTAATTATTTTTTATTGTAAATTAAATTATTACAAAACCCTTTCAATGCACCTCTATTCATTGTGTTCTTTTTGAGAGTACTTAAAGTTGGTGAGGCATCAAGGTTCAAGGGATTTCAATATCACAAACAAGATAATACAAACAAACCACCTTCCTCATAAATAATTGTTTATAAATAAAATTATCATTGGTATGCATAACATTAACAAATTGTTTACTTGGTGATAGGGAAACATTTGTCAAACATATATGAAACAATTAAAAATGCTTATAGAAGAAAGAGGTGTGAAATACCTACCAAGTCTTGATTTGGAATCCATTAGTTGGTTGATCAAAATATACACAAATCATTGTTACACCTCATACAGTTGAACCCTTTTCATCTCTTCCCAAGCTTTTCATATTGTGAACCATTGTGATCCAAATATTAGTATTGAATAGAATTTTTATTGTGTTTTTTACTTATGAAACAACTTATGCAAAAACTAAAAGGGGAAAAATGGAAATAACCACTTTTGAAGGTTAGCTCATACAAAAGGAAATAGATATAATAAGAAAGGAGGGTGGTTTGTAAGGGGAGGTAACTAGGTCCATTGGTTTCCCCCCCCCACCCCCACATATGGGGACGATGGTCGTTTTCATCCATGTCATCAAATTTCATACCATATTTTGACAATTTTAAACTTATTGTTTACTTAATGGCTATTACAATTTTCATCCTTGTTTTAGATTGTATGAACATATATTCATCCATCTAATATGGTTCATTTGTCCCATCAAATTCTTGTATGCATAAATTTACCATAATGGGCAATTCCATTTGAAAATTTCACTTTCATCCAAGTTGTTTTTGTTCATTCATTTCACCATAAAATTGAGTGCAATTATGTGTTCAATTTGATACATGAACATAATACCATCCATCATCAAGTTTTATCCATATGATTGAGATTATGGAAATTGTAGACATTTCACTAATACAAAACATGGGTATACAAATTACCTATGTTGAAATTTTACATTCATGAGCATAATTCTACACATGCATAATATAGTTCATCTGTATTGAAGACTCTATCCAAGAACTTCAATTTCATTGAGGCAATCACACATTCCATCCATTTATACACTTTGTATGTTTGTGTTCAATTTCACCCCCAATCTATTTTATGTAGTTGGTATAGTTCCTTGTTGAGGTTTGTTTGGGTTCATATATTTTCCCCATGTTAAATTACTTTATTTATAGTAAATTTTCTTTTTATTTTCCCACCTTCCTTCCTTTCCCTCTCCCTTTATGTTTTCCTCTCCACTTTCCATGGTATGTTCTATGTTCCCTTATGTTCCCAAATAATTCCCAATAGCACCATTTTAAAAAATAAAATCATAAATGATTTTCCAAAATGTTTTATTTTTTTACATAGATTTAACCTGGATGTGAAAAGCAGGTGCCTTTTCCTTGTCAAGTAAGTCTTTCAAGGGACAGGATATACCGATGCCCACTACCACTTTTTACAACCCGTCGGATATATGACACTGACGTGGGAGATTAATCCTCTTAGGAAAAATTAGAATACACCAAGATAAGTGAGATTTCCCGTCCTGGCGGCCTGATTTCATAGGGCCTCCTTCGCCGTTGGATTTACCGCCTAGATCTAACGGCTCTGCTGACACGTCTACATGAACAGGTACGTAGTAGCAAGCTAGTTTAGCTGTAACGTGCTCGCCGTCTTTCCCATAAATCCTGTCTTTCCCATAATCATCGCTTCCCCTTCCCTCAATGGCTTCGCAGAATCGTGCCTAACCTCGCTTCTTCTTTTTCCCCAAAATCCTCTCCTTTTCTAATCTCATCGTCTCTCGTTTCACTGAAAGAAATTCCTTCTTTCTTTCCCAAGCTCAACTTTTCGTCTTTCCCTCCACGTCTTCACAGAAATGCGCGTAGTCTCTCCTTTTCCTGGAATTCCCTCTTTCCCTAGTTCATCTTTTTCCCCCTTCCCTCAAAGTCTTCACAGAAAATGCGCGTGGTCATTTCTTTCCCAAGTGCATCCTTTTCCCCCGTTCCCTCAATGTCATTACAGAAACGTGCCTCGTGATCTCTTCTTTCCCTGAAATTCCCTCTTTCCTAATTTCAGCATTTCCCTCTTCCCTCCACGTCTTTACTCAAACGTGTCTCGTCAGATCATTTACTTAAATCCTCATCTTTCCCAAGCTCATCTTTCCGCTCTTTCCGCAATTGTGTGTGCTTGTTCTCTTCTTTTCCTTAAATCCTCTCTTTTTCAAGCTCATCTTTTCCCGCGTCCTTAACGTCCCGTGTATCGTCTCTTCTTTCCCTGAAATCCTCTCTTTCCTACATTCATCTTTTCCCCAGGTTCTCAACGTCAGTGCGTCAGCTCCTCTTTCCCTGAAATCCTCTCTTTCCTACATTCAGCTTTTCCCCACGCTCTCAAAGTGAGTGCATCAGCTCTTCTTTCCCTGAAATCCTCCCCTTCCCAAGATCATCTTTTCCCCCCGGTTCTCAACGTCCCTGCGTCGTCTCTTCTTTCCCGACGTTCATGTTTCCGCCCTGTCCTCAAACTCCGTGCCTCGTCTCTTCTTTCCCTTAAATTCGCTCTTTCCCGCTGTTCATCTTTTCGCCCTGTCCTCAACCGTCCGTGCGTCATCTCTTCTTTCCCTTAATTCCTCGCTTTCTTAAGCTCATTTCTTCCCCGTCCAGTCCTCAACGCCCGTGAAAGGTCAATTCTTTCCCTTAAACTCTCTCCTTCCCAAGGCTCATCTTTTAGCTTTCCTCAACGTCTTCTCCAGAAACCCAAACTCGCTGGGCAACGAGAGAGAGAAGAGAGGAGAGGAAGAAGAAGAAGAAGAACCCAACAACATTTGTGGCGGTGGAGATCATCATCGCGAGCGAGAGTTTTGAGGATATCGCATTGAGAAGGCATACAGGGAGTGAGGATGGAGCAGTGGGGCATGGGCAGGCCTGCACCACAAGCACAGCAGCAACAGCCTGTGTTGTCTCACGTACCCCATCAACAGGTGCTGACCTATCATGTTTTGTCTCACATCCTTTCCTTGCTCTCGCTTTGCTTATTTTGATAAGCACCTTTCTGTCGTTCGAGAAAGGGTGTCTTATGATAAATTCTTATCTGGAAAAAAACAACTTGCGCTTGCACTTCGCTTTGTTGGTTTGTTTCTTGTGTTTGTCTTTGTACCTATTTTGTGGGTTTTAAAACTTTTTAGGGTCTCGTTGGGGTTTTGAGTCACTGCCATCACTGTTGAGTGGTCGTGTGGTTCAAGTCACTTACATGTATGTTTGAAAGATCGGTAATGAGTTAAGATTGTCGGCAGAAGTTTGGAAACGTATTCAGGGAGGGTATCAGAATGTGTTGCGGTCTTCAGGATTTTGTTGTGAGGAAGGGTATGATTTTAGGGATGATGTTAGTGGTGGAGACAATAGCACTCATGGTGGGATGTTGAGACATACTGTCTGCCCTTTTTCCCTTACAGACAGACAGACATACAGACAAGGGTTCATTGCCGCTCTTCTTTTTGGCAACAGAGATTCTCTGTGGTGTTTTGGATTACACCGTGTGATATTGTAGGGTCTGGCGAAATGATTTTTCTGCTGGGTTTTAGCCCTTTTTTTGTACTGTTGAACCAACATGGGGATGATATCTTGCATGTGAGAACTAGGTCATGGCAAATTGTGCAAGAGATGGATGCAGAATCTCACCTGGGCTCAGTAGAGTCACACTTGAATGTTTTTGAGAGTGTAAGGGTTCCTTTTGTTTGTTGGAAAAGTATCAGCAGAGGATGTTCCTGTCAATCTTTGTTCTTAGTTCGACTCTTTCATGTTTTTGTTCTTTGCAGTTCTTGAATCCTTATCTGGAAGTTTTTCTTTGACTTCGAGGAAAAGTTTAAACCTTATTCTGAGTTTCTTAATTGTGTGTATGGAGATTTCTCAATTCTCATCAGAGTTTCACGGGAGTCATGAGGATCAGCACTGGGATGTGAAATATTGTGGATAATGTTTTACTCACAATATGTTGTGGTGTAGCACACAATCCGTTTGCCCTGGTCTGGTTATGTGTGAGAGGGGTTGGAGTCCAGTTTTTAGGGTTTGGTTATTGGGGAAATGATGGTTGGAGAAGTATATCTCTGTGTTTATGACAAACTAAATGTGTAGGAATATGTTCCAGCACGTGTCCAAGCCAGTTCTGGAAGTGTGCAACAAAATTTCAGGTTGGCATGGCTATGGCACTTGAGGGAATGCCATGCATTGACATGAGGGGTATATGAAGACTACCAGTCATTTGTTCTGGCATTGGAAATGGGATAGAGTGGAAGAGTCTGCAGTCTTGATGTTGTTTGGTGTATGTGCAATAGCTGCTGTCAATGTTGAGATGACTCATGCCTTGTTTGCTGAATATTAGGGTGTGCAGCAGGGGGTCCAAGCACAGTATTCTTACTCTTCGAGTTCATATGCCAGTCAGCAAGTAGCTGCTCCTCCATCTGCTGCAAGTGCTTCATATGGCCAACCACAACAAGCATATTCTCAACAGGCATACTCGCAACAGACATATGTGCAGCAGGTGAGATTTCTAACCACTATTTTATGAGAAAGTTCCATTTTAGTAGGTTTTTCTGACTCTGTGGTATTGCCTTTTTCACCCTGTTAATGTGGATGCACTACTCCTTGTGATTTGCAGCAACCTACAGCTGCTTCTGTGCAAGGAGGTTATGCAAGCACTGCTACATATGGCGCTCCAGTTGCAGCTGCACAACCCAGTGCTCAGCAACAACAGCAGGTGGCCTGGTCTCAGCAAGCATCTGTCCAGGGAGCTCAGCAGGCAGACCATTCACAAGGCACTTATGGTCGAACTTCCACTGGTGTGACTTCACTCCCGGCTACTGGGGGTGGTTCAGTCAATTCAACTTCACAATATGGGGGTCAGTATGGGGCAGTCTATCCTTCCCAGAGTGCCAGTCAACAGGTATTATCACATCACTGCCTGGTTCATTCTTCACGACTAAAATTTGAGTCATTTAATTTTATCAGTGATTGAATATTATGTAGATTTGCAGCTAGATACAGCCAAAAATCTGGAACAGAAAGTTGAAATGGTGGTGTCAGGAGAGGACAGTAGTAGGGGGCTCACTTTTCTTGGGGATAAACACACTCATTTACTGGGGCTTCAGATCCTACCTTGTCTGGGGCTTGATCTGAAGATCTAAGGTGCACAAACTAGTCCCAGATTTTAGTCACAGGTTGGTGCATGATATTGAGGAGGGTTCTGAGCTTTAGCAATGGACTACAGTCCATCTAGTGTTTTCCAAGAAGGTTTGTCATATTGACAGAATAAAGGGAGTGATCCTTAGAATGTTGCTGGGTGTCATAAAGGATAGTAAGGTACATTGGTGAGGAAAATGTAGATTTGTAGTTCTGAAGTGGATATTGTTCTTGTTTTCTGAGACAGCTACTGGGAGCAAGTGGTAGAGTAGTTACAGCTGCAGATGATTACCAAGCCCAGACTGTTGCATCTCGTGGATCAGCAGCTTATGGAGGCCCTCAAGACAGCAGGGCAACCATAGCTAGTGGAGCTTCCTATGTGGTTGGTGGGGCACCATCAGGCAGTGTCTCAGGTGTCTATGGCGCCTCAGATACCTCAAAATATGGAGAGGCTCCAAAATATGCTGAGTCCGGGAAATATGGCGATTTGGCAAAATATGGGGACAATGCAAAATATGGTGGCACTTCATCAACTGCTGACTATGCAGGGAAGGGAAGTGATTATGGAGTTGCCACATCACCCTCAACCTTTGGCCAAAAGCCAGCTGCTGACCCATATGGGGCTAACTATGGTCTCAAGAGTTCAGAATATGCAGTGCCTGATCGGGGTCAATATGCACAAACACAGAGTGCATATGGGCAGGCTGATACACGGGATGACACTGCCCGAAGGTATCAGGATGCACATGCTGCAGCGGCTGCTGCCCAACAAAGACAGGTTAGTCATAATCCTGGGAGCTTGCACCCATTTATATGTTTACCACTTATGTCACCTACTCAGCAGCACAGTTGCATACCTCTTGCTGCATCTTGTGGTCTCATGGTATTTACAACCTGTTTGCTGGTTACGTTGTATTTCATGTGTGGCAGCAGCAGCAGCAGCAGCAGCAACAACAACAACAACAGCTTCAGCTTCAGGAACAGCAAGAGAAGCAGGTACATACTTGTTCTCTTTCTCTCGGTGCCACAAAAATTCTCCAGTAGTAGCATTCTTTTCATTTTTCTGCTCTTCCTCTTTGATGACCATCTTATCAGGCTCAAGTTTAGTCATCTGTGACACTGGCTGTCAGAGTGTAATGAGCTGGATGATGGCAGGCTCAGCTTCTCAGACAGCAGCAAGCTATTCAGGCACAACTGCAAACATCCATGATCAATCGAGCTGGAGCAGGTTCTCCCTTAGAGGGTGCCACCAGGTATGTACTGTTTTCCTATTGAACACATGGCTGATAGTTTGCTGAAAATGACGCAAGTTTCTCTAATTCAGTTGAACTGAGGATAAAGAATTAGAACATTCCATCTTGTTGCAGCTCTCCTTTACAATCAGTTGTACTGACTGTGGAGTTGCCACCATCTATGTTGTATTAGGCTAGCTATTAGTTTTGATTAGCGTTCCTTGTTGAGGATGTCCATCTATGGCTAGAATTATGGATGTTCATATTCAATTGTGCTTTTTTGACATTCATTTTGAACTTCAGAGCTCAAGGAGATTATCTTGGTAGAGGTGGAGGCGGACGAGCAGGAACTGCACAAGAATATGTGGCCAACCCAAGGGCGATGCCTGGAGGAAACTATGGGCCCAGTCGAGTTGAATCAGAACTGGTAGCCCAGTATGGAGGCGGGCGGAGTGGTGCTGGTGGTGCATCAGCTTATGCAGGAAGCCAACAAGCATCAGTCTATGGAGGCATTGGTGGTGGAAGAGGCCTTGCAGGTATATTTGCCCTTCAAGTCAGTCATTTCTGTCTGTGGGAAAAGAGGGAAGTTTATGTGCATATTGTTGTAATTCAGCCAGCCAGAGTTGGCACCTGAAAAGACAGTTGACTCGTGGTGAGTTTCCTAGTTTACTTTGCGGATCATCTTATGAAGGAACTTGATTATGTGATGTGACAGGCCAAATCTATGGTGGTCAGCCTGCAATGGGATATGGTGGTGTCCAACTGCCCCCAGGTCGTGATTATGGTGCTGGCCGAGGAGCTGGAGGGGGCTTCTCAGCCCAGAGAGATGGCTACGCCCGCTCTGACAGACCCAGCATTGGTAGCAGCCGTAATGATGATCGCCGGGAACAGCGACCTGTGTTTCATGTTGGCGATCGACACTATGATGATAGCAGCCGACGTAGAGATCCTAGAGAACGAGGGCGCAGCAACAGCAGTCGTGTCGGAGTTGGAAGTGGTAGGGGAGGAGGCCTAGGTGGCACTGGTGGTGCTGGGGGGTTCGAACGTGAGGAGCGAGACAGAGTGAGGGATAGAGATAGAGAGCGACGAGAAGATGACAGGAAAAGGGACAGAAGCCCTGGGTTGCGGGCTTCTCATGACCGAAAGATGTCACCAGGTGGTGATCGGGAGGACCGAGGCCGTAAAGAATCTCCTCGTCGGGAACCCTCTTACAGGTGAAACTCAGATATCTATGGTCTGTACACCATGCAGGCTTTGGTTGTGTATATAGTGATATTTGCTTTAAATGACTTGTGTCTACATATTGGTGGGGAGTCTGTTTACTTTGTATAGTCCCCTGATTTTCTTCTATGTAGGCCTATCTATGCCTTTGTCTTAGATTCTTGCTTGCTACTGGGATAACCTAAACTGATATGAAGCTCACACTCACAGGTGTATGCAGCTTGAATGAGGAGGATACTATTTACATTTGTGTTATTGGTTTTGTCTCTCCAGTGCTAGAAAATATTATGACTGTGTCTTCCCATTGCATCTGGAAATTTCACAGGAACTCTTGACACAAATGTTTGTATAATGGTTTATCAGGTGGATTATTATATATTTAACTACACCAATCAACAGGAGGAAACTTCCTGGATTTCTTGAATTGGGACTCTTGGTTTACACTAATTCTTGACGTGTGCAAAGTGGGGAAGGGATAGAGGTTTGAAAATTTGACACTCTTTGTGTGTTGTCATCAGGCATACATCTCCGCTGAAAGAGAAGAGGAGAGAGTACATTTGCAAGGTCTGTTTACATGTCCTCTTCTGTTGACTTCTACTTTAATGGTAGCCACACTGAGGTGCAAGTAGCATTGCAATGCTGCAGTAAAGTGAGCACAAGAATCTCTTGGAGGCAGACGCAGGAAATGCTACATGAAGAGTTAGTTCACTACTGTAGCCATGTTGTCACCTGCAATTCACTCAACATGCAACAAATTTGTTTTGGAGGGCTACAGAAGTTTGTTAGGATGACTATACTGGTGTGGTGGATTTCTGTATACCAGATAATAGGTTATGGATTGCCTAAAGGATGATACAAAAGCTGCAAATGTCATTGTGGAATTGCAGATTGAGCCTTACAGTTTGGTGGAGGCAGAACGAGATTATCTATCTGTTTGCAAGCGCTACTCCAAGCTCTATGTGGTGCCTGAGTTTTCAAAGGTATGTTCCCATTTACACCATGCCTCAAAGTTCTCTCATCCACAGTGTAGCTGTGAGAGTTAAATCTGACTGTAACACCAAGTGAGTTGTTCTCTGTGTGCATATAGTAAGACAAATGTGAACATGGTTGCAAAGATTTGCTTTGCTTTCAACAGTCATTGAAAGCATCAAGTTGCATTGAGATGAATATTACTGGGCTTTGCAGCAGTGTGTGGGTAGCACTTCAGTGCTTCAAGGCTCATAGGATGTGAGTGTGCACTGAGCAGTTGACTGTTGTTCAGTGTTTCCCTGCTTCTCACTGGATATTTCTTCTTGCAGCTTGTAGCGTGCTGGATGGGGAAGGAGGCAGGGGTGTCTCTCAACTCTTTTATCAGGTCTGTCCTTCGAAACATCTTCCTCATCAGCCAGATAATTTGAGCAGTTGTTGGGTGCTTGTCTACTAATATGGCAGATTGGAGCTGTTGTCTTTTGGGTAACTCACGATCCTAGAACTACAGTGATTCTCAAGTGCTGCTGCACATGTGGCATCTGACATGATATTCTTACATCACCAGACAAGGAGAAGTCTGCATTGTTGTCGGATATTAGAATTTTTCAGGAAATCTGCATCTTTCACAGCATGGATTGGACATTCATCAGCAGGTCAATCATGTCATTTCTGCAGAGCATGCATAGCTTTTATGTTGAATTTTACCAGTGAAGCATTTGTGCTGATGTTGTCACCAAAACTACCTCTGACACTAATCTCCATTATTCACAAAATATTTCTGGCAATTTGCCACTGGTGGGTCATCTTCACAAAACAAGATACATGACAATACATTCCAAAGATGATGCTCATATCTGAGCTGTTACTAAGCTTGTACTGGCAAGTTGTAAGAAAGCTCAACCCCCGCATGAATGAAAAGAAGGCAAATGCAACGCTGTACTGCAGTGAGGTAGGATTCTTGGGGAAATGCTGACGCGTGTCTCAGCATGATGCGCATATTTATTCCCCGTTGATCTGACATGACACATACCAACTGTTCTCCTGGAATGGGATTTGCCACAGCTTTGAGCACGAGGCTGTAGACATAGAGGATGAGGGCGAGTCCAGTAAGAAGACCCCACCAATCATCTCCGACAATGCGTTTTCTTCAGCTTCGGCAGTCACTCTTACTCCTGATGAACCAGCGCTACAAACTACCATATGGAATTCAAAGGTAAAATGGGAAAGTTACTTGACAGCTGGCCTTGCAGATGGCAGATACCCTGGGGTGGCCACCACTGCCTAGGGCATAATGGAACCGTACAATGGTTTGGACTAGTAAGTAGATGGATTTCATGGTGATTGTAAATCCACTGCTGCAAATCTAGGAATTTCATTCTAAACACTCACCTCTTCTGTTCATGTATGTGTGTGACCGTGCATTCGAATTGAAGTCATGGTGACCTGCCAAAACTCTGGTGGGTTGAAGACTTAGGAGGCATACCAAGTTCCTTTATTCTTGTCTCTTTGTCTGCCTTAACAAATCAGTATCTCTCTTATGTGAACTCTGTTTCTAGGTTTATAACAGGGACACAGGTAAAAAGCATGCAGCTGGTGGTCTGTAGATGTCTGCAAGGACAATTTCTTGTTCCACGCTTGAAAGCAAACTGCCAAACAGATACCATACTTGTGATCTGTTCTCTGTTGTTCGCAGTGTCACAATGCAATGGACCTCCTCTGTTGATTGCTCAAATTTCAGAGCACTTAGCACTCACTCTACTCTGGCCTCTATACTCTCAAGGGATTTGAACAGCTTACTGCTCTATGTAAAGGTAATGACAGTGTGGCATGGTGGGTGTTTGCAGGTCATGTTGATGAGTGGGTTGACTGCTGAGGCTTTTGCTGAGATTGTGTCTGAAAAGAGCATGGAAGACAAGCCTACTCACCTTCATAACCTTCTCAAGTTTGTTGCACTTCGTAAGGATAGGAGTGCCATCATGGCTGCTGGAGGCATCTGGGACCAGGATCTGGATGGTGGTAACCCTGCCACTGATGACAGTGCCTTGATTCGGACTGCAATCAGGTTCACCAATCATCCCATAGTTTCTTGCAGTTTTGTTTTGTTGTGTTGTTGTTCTGTGTCTTAGACCTTATGGCTATTGTGTTTCATTTGGATCAGCAGAATGAGCCAAAGTATCTAAACCAGTGTAACATTGAGACTCTCCCTGGAAAACTTTGAACCAGATTGTGGGGAGAAGCTATTCCTCTCCGTGCCTCTCCATGGCAGCAATTGTAACTTTACATGGGGCTTGTTGCTTCACAATGTACCTCCTGTTGTTTGTAAGCATTACATTGTGCATCTATCAAGCTCTCAAGAGCTTCTTGTGTTCATTTTGGTTTTGTCATACCTTACTCAGTGGTAACCTTTAAAGTGTTATTGTGGATTTTTCTCTGGAATCTCATAGATCTATGTGTCTCAAGCTGGCAACAGGACAGGAAGAGTCAGCTTTTTGAGTGGTATGTATGCAGGTGCACCAAGGAGTCTACCCAACTCGACTTAAGTGGATGCAAGAGTTGGATTCGTGTTATAGAGGTGCTTGATGATAATCACATGCTCAATAGCAGTCTATCTCTTATCTGAAGTTTTGCTAGGTGCATTCTGTTCAATATCATCATTGGAAATGCAGAAGACAATCTTCCTTTCACCCTTGATTTGCAATTGCCTTGAATGGTTTGAGAATATGCTGTGCGCATCCTGGTATCTTTAGATCAGTTCTGTACATGCATGAGATTTGGTCGGGGTATGAGTGCTTCTGCAGATGTTGGTCAGTCCTGAACTGAAGAGTAAATATGGGGCTGAAGGGGACAGATGGCAGGCATTGTCAGTAACAGAGACTAATGGGATGTCTGGTGCAGGTTCACTACAATAGAGTGGCAGAAGATGGCATATCAAGCCATAAGGAGATCACAGTCATGTTTCTGCCAAATCTATCTGACTCTATTCCAATTATGGAGGTTGGGCAAGCACAGTCAAGTGAGCAACAGCAGGCTAAGCTAGAGCATGACATTGCAGACAAGAATGAAAAGGTTTGTACCATCAAAGAGGCCTCTCTTTTTCATGACCAGCTTGTGGAGAGGGAAGTCAAAAGTCACAATGTTGTCTTTGTCTCTCAGACATGTGTTGTCAGTTTCTTATGCTACAAAATCCATTTTTCTGAGTGGGCCAGAAGTGCATGCATCCTTTTGGGTATGGGTTTGTTGCCATTGAGAGTACATGTAACTGTATTTAAAGGAGGAGTTTCCTTGATTATCTGGTTAACAGCTCAGAGAGCCAGTACGATCAGAAATCTCCAACAGCAGAAGTCCTGAGAGCTTTGAGGGGAAGGAAGAAGATGATATCCAGATTTCAGCTTGAGAAGCTAATTCCCAGACAAGAAAAATAGTGAATGTACTCCAGAAGGCAGGGGATTAGAGCATGTATCTAAATTAATGCTACATCATTTTTGGTTTTACTGGATTGCCATTGTACCACCAGAGGTATTGAAGGATTGTATTGCTTTTGATCCTTATTGTGTCTGCAGGAGGCCTCTGAGAAGACTGAGGTGTCCAAACAAGGTAGCCTTTCTTTGTCTTCGCATATATTGAGACAGAATTCCCTATGAGTTTTCTCCTGAGTAGAAAAATGTAACGTAATATCCCACTACCTGCCAGTTTTATGGTTTTGGATTGAAGACTCTTGTTGTTACATCAAAGATAGCACAGTTCTATTGACTTGTGTATGTATGGAGGATAAAATTAGCCTGCTCAAGGGGTGACTCAACCTTTCCAAGCTGATGTTCAGGTTGTGTGTTCAGGTAGTTTGTATGCTTTAAGTCTTACAGAAATTGGTAGTGAATCATTGTTTTTACTGAATTCTTGGTGGGTCCAGGTGAGGTGAATGGTGTCAAAGATGAGAAAGAAGTGGAAGCTTCAGGAGAAGTAGACATAAGCAAGGAGGCAAATGAGGAGGATAAAAACAGTGAGAAGCTGGAAGATAAAAATGACACTGTGACAACAGGTGCTTCTTCTAAGGCTTCCAAGGTGGATGTGGAAGTTGAAGAGGTGAAACCAGTGCCCAGCATTGTGCTCAAAACTAAATGTACCAAAGCTTCAAAGGTATGTGCAATTTAAATGTCCATTAAGCAGTGAGTTTCTTTGTATCATTGCATTGATATGGTTGGATCCAACAACTGCCAAAAGCTCCCTGCCAATGTGAGGTCTTCTCCTGCCTCACATGTGCAACCTACTCAGATAATAGCACCCAACCCAGTTGTACAAAGACAAATTTTTTTTGAATCTCTCTCTTGCAGAAATTGTTTGCTATGACTCATGCTATTTGTAATGCAGTTGCGATCAATGACTATCTCCTTAGATGGGCTGTTGGATTATGATGAGGAGGATAGGGAGGAGTGCACATTTGAGGTACACTCTCAAACTCTTTACAGAAGTATAATTTGTGTAGTAGTGTTTTGATGCCTGTTCAAGTTCTGTCTTGATGGAAGGTAAATGTCTTCATCCAAGTGATCAGTCAGAGTACACTCTGCTTGTGATTTTTCATTCCTCTATATACTGGCTGATCATGTTGGTTTTGTGACCAGCTCTCTCTATTTGCAGAGGTGTTTCATGAGTTACTGCAGTTCAAAATGGGAAGCCGTATTCTGACAAGTTTAGAGGTATACTCCTCTGCTCTGGTTACAGCCCTTGTCACTTTTGGTGTTTATCTATACCCACCATCAGGAGCTGATGAAGTCAAGTGGGAAGTAATGCAACTAGTGGATGCTATCTGCAATGAAGGTGATCGTCTCATACTTTGTGAATGCCACTCACAAAGTTATGAATCCACACCTGTGTTGTGTATGATTTGGTTCGATCAGAACTGACATGACATTTGTTTTGTAACCTTAACGTGTCTGTAGTTATCTGTGCAATAGTCACATGTGTTTTAACTTGGGTCAATCTGTTGGAGCAATGATTCCATGGCCTCTTGAAATGAATCCTAAATACTTCCAGTACTAAAGTTGTAAAAATGAGGAACTGGTATATGGAGGGTGACTCCTTCATTACAAGTCATTTGTCATGTGCTACCCTGATGTTTATTGTCTTGTGTGGGACATGGTAGGCACTACGAGAGCAAAGCTCTTACCGTCGAGCAAAGAGTCACAAGCACCATCTTGATCTGGACAAGAAGATGGAGGCAGAGGGTTCTACTACTCAGCGAAAACGCAGCAAATTTTCAGACAAGCCAGATGTGGTTGAGGAGAAAACAGAGGTGGAGTTGAAAATTGAGGAGCCAGCTATCAAAGTAGAGGTGAAGGTGGAGGAAAATGGAGTTGAGGAAAAAACATTTGATCAGGAGGATATCAATAAAGTTGTTGAAGGTGACATGGCCACAGCTGGAGACCTTGAAATGGAGGTGAAAATTGAGAAGGCAAATGGTATTGAAGAATCTGAGAAGAGTGTGAAGGATGCAGACACAGAAATGAGTGAAGCGCCAGCAACAACTGAACCTGCTGTGAAGGTTAGATGTATATTCTGACCACTGGCCGTGCAAATGAGGCAAATGGAAGGCTAAACTGCTTTCCCATTTCAAGCCAGCTTGTTGTCCATTTGGAGTTTATTTCATTGTCAGTGAACACAAGCTATGGTAATGGAGGAGACTTAATTTTCAGATATGATCTGGATGTTTGTGAAGACTGGTTCAGACAACTGTGCGAGGCAACTTCAATGATTACCGAGGTTGCTGCACTAATGAAGAAATCTAAAATACTTGAAAATGGTTATGAAAAGCATCTATCGACAAGGTTTGTGTGATAAAGCTGACCTAAATATAGTGATTTGGTTCTAACAGGTTGAGAAGGTGGAAGAGCGCAGAGTGAAGAAGGTTCTTGTGGTTGACCAAGAATTGCTCCAGGCGTATCGGTACTTTGACAAGAACAGAGTTGGATACCTCAAGGTGTGTGACCCATACAAATGCTTGTTGTGCAGTCTACTATTCTATCCTACCAACAGAAACATGCACCATGACAGTTTTTTCTCACTATTCTTCCAATCTGAAAATGTCACGTAAGAAACCTGGATGTCTGAACCTGTGTTAATGCCTTGAGCAAGGCATTGGGTTTTGTGTAGCTGTATCTTATGTAGCTTTGTATGCTGATGGAAGTAATTCATTGGCCATCCTGCAGTCAGAGGATTTGCGGCGGCTCTTACACTGCCTGGGCAAGTTCCAGTCACACAGGAATGTCAAGGTAAGTGCTACCAGCTCCTCCTACCTGTTATAATGTCATTGTGACTATTTTGTGGAATACAGTTTGTCATCCAAATGTGAAATGAATCCATGTCTTTATGTGATCGAAGAGTGTGTTCTTCACACCTTGCAGTTGGGAATGTATATATGCGAATTCACACCATGAGGTTGGAAATGGCAGGATTTGGTAGGCACTGCAGTAACAGAGAGCAACAAGTCTTCACGGGATGAACGCATAGTTTACAGGAGCTTAACAGAGAAGGAAGAGGAGGTGGATTTGGGAGCAGCTGAGTAGGTCTTCCTAGAAGATGATCTTTTGCTTTTTGGGCATGCTCTTTTTTTACTTTTGTGAGAAATTTCTGACTTTGAGTTATGTACTATTTTCCCGAAAGTACCACTGTTTTAGTTTTTTTGTCAACTCAACCAGAGACCAAGAAACAACAATTCTGAGGTTCTGAATGTGCACATTACACCCTCAGGTTCAGGGTTGATTTTGAGGGGGAGTCTTTGTGAATTGAGACATTTAACTATTGCAGTTAAATTGTCCATTTTTAACTATTCCATTTAGCAGACTCACACAAGGAACATGAAACTGCTTGTCTGAAACAGACCCCAAAGTTTGTCATTTTTTGTACCCTTGAAATCAATTTGGCTACTCTATCTGGAACCTTTCTTATCTTTTGGAGTGAGGATGAGAGAAGAATCAGATGATGGTCCATTTTGATCTCTTTCTTGGAAATTAGTTATGGAAGCCTGGAGTGTCAAACCCAAAACTCTAAAATCCAGTTGGACCAGAGGTCTTGTTCTTTGTTATTGAAGCCAGAAGATGTTTGACAGCAGGCCATGTGAAGTGTAGTCACTCTCCTTTTCAACTGTGGGATATCCTTTCAGTTCTTGTCTGGTCAACTTCTGAGACTGACAATGACCCGGTGATGGAAGAAGACATTCAAACACATGCTTGCAAGGTTTGGCTGGGCAATATACTTGCCTCTGCTCTCAGCCCTGTGATATCACCATCAGAAGGTCCGTGTGATCTATACACCTAGGAGCTATAGTCCACTACAGTTTTTTGGATTGCAGTATGCTCTTTGCAGTCAAACAAAAGATATCTGGGTCGGCCATGAGCCATGGTCCGCCACAGTTTATTGTATGCTAACAGGAAATATACTCCTTCAGTCAAACAAACCACATCTGGGTGGGCCATGAACCCAGCAGGATGTTCTGTGTTTAAAACATCCGTTGCAGGGTGGGGTGGCTGGCTGGGCCCCTCTTGGTTGGCAGGGCAGAGTAGTTGCGGTTTCTCTGTGGGTGAACCTTTCCCAGCAGACCAGCTTTGGGGCACCTTGGATTCCGGCCTTGCTTGCAATGAGTTGTTTTATTCTGATTCCCCGGGAGAAATAGTAGGAAATAACTGTCAGCTCTGTGTTTTGTGTCAATTGCTGGAATTTGACAGAAATGGTGTTATGATTTGTTGCTGCAACCAGGCCTGTGATGGACTATGTGTTGGGATGGTCTTTGTTTGTAATAGCAGCATGCCTGACATGCCTGACATGCCTATACATATTCTCAGTAACACTTTCACACAGATTTTTCATTGAGTTTTTTGGGTTCAAAAAACACAACCTGCCTCTGTGTTTGGATCACTACAGCTCGAAGCTGCAGTGTTTTCTCCTTCTTTCTCTTTCTGTGGATGAAAGTATAGGGGTTTTGAGTATAGGGCCAGAGGGAATTCCTTTGTTTGCTTGAGGGCCTGCAACTGAAGTTTCTATTTCCAGGTCCAAGTGGGTGTTTCTGTGCTTTGGGTAAGTTCCCAGTGTTGGTTTGTATTGACTTTGGAACATACCAGCTGGTCCTAGTATTGGTATTGGGTACTTTAAAAAATTCATATGACCGTGGTCTTGGTATTGGCTATTCTTTTAAAACTTTTCATGCCAGCCTGGTCCCCGTATTGGGTCCAAGACCGATTTTTGGCTGGTAGGAGCCACGCATGTATCCCTGGCATTGAAACTGGTACAAGACTGGTATTACCTCAGGATCCCTACCAAGCTAGTAGAGGTACCAAGCTTGGGATTGCCTTGGGTCATACCAGCCACGTAGGGTCCTTGCTACTAGTATTGATACCATTCTTGACACTAGCTGAAGGATTGTATATCAGACCAGTGTAAGGTATCTAGCAGCCTGCATGAAGGTTCTGCCCTCGAAGGAGGTATCCCAAATAACAAAGGACTACTAGGGCT
>Ga0209208_10004846_pt1 | contig 18908 bp, 15 predicted proteins | sample S1TSphfallax_3_FD_187694 | JGI IMG/M metagenome (GOLD analysis project Ga0209208, IMG submission 187694) | Host-associated microbial communities from peat moss isolated from Minnesota, USA - S1T2_Fd - Sphagnum fallax MG (SPAdes) (version 2) | ecosystem: Host-associated > Plants > Peat moss >... | reverse complement strand
CCTGCCCCCCTGCCCCGCCCTGCCCTGTCTGGCCGCCCGTTCTCGGAATCCGACTGGTCGGGCCGGTTCCCGTTTTCGGAATCCGACCGTCCGGGCCGGTTCCGCCGCGTCATTAAAACGCGGAACTGTCGCGTCGGACGGACACACGCACGGACAGACATGTTGTAATTATATATAGGATATAGGATTACAAGTTAGAATTTAAATTAAAATTAAAATTTTTATAAATAAAATGTTAGGTTTAATTTGTAATTTGTAATTTTTTTAGATTTATTATTTGAATTTTTTTATAAAAAAAAAGATTGTGCAGATTTCATTATATTTCAAAATTTTCCAATCATATTTTTGAAATTCTTGATTTGCCAAGAAAAATGTCAACCATTTAATTGTGTTATCTATAAAATAAAATAAAATAAAATTCCATGATTAGTTCGGAGTTCTCATAATGAATATTCTATCAAGTCTATTTTTATTTTATTTCACTGAGTTTGATATTGTACATCTTATATATAAATTCACGTAGTGCGTGCGTCTGTCCGTCCGACCCGACAGTTCCGCGCTTTAATCCGCCGGCGGAACCGGCCCGGACAGTCGGACAGTTCCGCGTTTTAATCCGCCAGCAGAACCGGTCCGACTGGCAGAACCGGCCCGAACAGTCGGATTCGGAAAACGGGATTCGGCCCGTGAAGCCGGACGGACAGTGGCTACGGAAAGTAGCTAAATACGGCCTCTGCATTTTAATTCACCGGCAGAACCGGCCTGCATTTTCTATGGCAGAACCGTCAGTGCGTCTGTCTGTGACCACTGGACGCAGAGAAAAGTGACGGGAAAAAGATAAGACGACCGTAGGATGGAGAGCTTTCGAGGTCCTGAAACCCAGGTCCTGAGAGCCAGGTCCTGAAACCTCGCGTCGAGGGCCTGAAACCTCGCGTTGAGGGCCTGAAACCCAGGTCCTGAGAGCGTGCGTGCGTTATTAATTGGTTGAAGCAATTAACGGGTACCCACTAGTATATATTGAAGATCGAAGTTGCATGATGGATAATATTAGAAAATATAATATCCATTACTATCTCATTTGGGAAGATTTTGATTAAATTTTCTTGTCATTAATTTAATATAAAATCAACAAAATTAAAACAAATCAATATAAGCATTGTGTTTATAAATCTTTTATTGTGATTAAAATATTAAAATATGTTGATTTTTTTAATCACAAATTCCAGTGACGATGTTTCATCGAAACTGGTTTATGTAGGGTGGGATTTTGGTGATCGTCACTACGACAATTCCAGAGCCATTCCGCTTCAATTTTGGAATCGTTTTTTCTTTTCTTTTTTTAAATTTTTTTGGTGGGTCTCTTTGTATCTTGTTGTGTCTTTCTTGCTCTTCTTGGCTCTTGTTTCGAGCTTCCTAGTTTGGCGATGGAGTTCGGATTCTCGTCCTCTTCTTGAGTTCCGATCCTCGTGTCCCCGGTCTCCGAGAAGAGAAATGTTGAAAAGGATTGTTACAAAATTTTGGTTTTCTTTTAGTTTCTGAAATTGTGCAGCAGATAGACACACGAGACTGAAGAAGGCACAAAGGTGTGCCAGTTTTCCCAATCTCACAGACTTCGACCTCACGCCAGCTTCTTCTGCTGTTTTGCTTCCTGGATCCTGCTCAATTCACATAACACATCCAAGCCTCATCGTGCAGCTTGGGTGTGTATGTATGTTCCATTTCCATTGCAGCAGTGATAATCAATGCCTTTTCCTCTTCTACCAAGCTTTTTCTACATGTCTGAAATGGTTTTTTTGTTTTGTTTTTGGGGAGGGAGCAATGTCACATCTTTAATGCAATTGATCCAGCCCAATTGAACGATGTATAGAGGAGCAACAGCTCTCTCTCTAGCAAGACTCGACAAAGGTCTGAATTTCTTGGCAGACATTAATCCAGGGTTACAGAGACTCTGTGTCATCGATGTCATAAGAAGAAGGTCGTCACGGACTTCTTGCAAAGTAAGTGGTGATAGATTCGTGGTGGCAGTAAAGGGGAAGTAGCAACAGTGGACAATTGCTTTGATTTCATTCATGTAGACTGCAAAAACAGGGAGAAGGAGCCTGGAGACAAAGAAGCCAATTTAGGTTTCAACCTAGGAGATGAGCTTTTCTACAAAGCTGAGAAAAAAGAGATTGAACCTCTTCGATTAGATCCTGTTGCACCAATAGTTTTATGCTTTTACCTTTGGTGAAAGGAAATGGGACCTTGTATAATATTCTATCCCAGACACCTTGAAGGATGCTTTATGGGTTCTTTGATCGACAAATTTGGGGTAGTTGCTTTCGGGATGTTTTTTTGTAGCAGTCGACAGTAAGCAAGGGTCCAAAGTCTTGTTGGAGAAGAAGATGGGAATCGTTGGAACTGGCAAGGATAGGGCCACATGGGGATGAAACTTCTCTCAAATATTATCATGAGGACTTTAGTCTGAAAGTGAGGCACAGGTGTCACACAGAAAAGTGTTGTCTGTCTTGTATCATATGTCAGGAATTGAAAATGGTTACCAATGTTTGCATTTTTTCTTAATTGAAATCGTGAAATCTGTTTTATCATAAGAACAATCTGCCATAGCTTACGGAGTTGCACAACAGGGCGTGGAAATGGATCCAAATGTTTCTGCTACTATTTAGACAAGATGAAATAAACTCTCACCAGCACATTGATGTGTGTATGGAAAGAGGTGAAAAATGAGGTTGCAGAGGGAGCTTGTGATGTTATGACCACTTGAAGTGGAATGAAGGGTTTGCATCTAATGGCATCCCCGTCTCCAACTCTGAACCCTCAAATGTCTTTACTCTGTCAAATCTGATCCTTGGAAACCTGAAGTAAAAGAGAAAATGAGACCCTAATTTTGGTATTGCAACAAGGTTAAGTTGGATGTATTTTTACCATTTATCAGCTTGGATGGCAATTGGGTTTAACAATTACTCTCATGCATTGAAATCTGTGTGTTGAGTGAGCATTCCATAGATGGCTCCCAGTTCTCGCTGTAACTTTCTGCAGTATAAACAAGTCCTTGAATGGCTAGGGTCAAAGATTAGGGTTGGAGAGTTAGGAGCTTTGTAAGCTCTGTTCTTCTATTATTTGTGGACAGGTGCAAGAAAGGCAAGTTCAAACATACCCACCTTTCCACACCCTCTTGGAGCTGCAACAATTGAACAGCCCTGTTCAAACCCTCTTGTAGAAGTTCATTCACAAAGCCACATTGACCTAAAGGTGCATTCTCTGCTTTGAATTGATGTTGCATAATAAGAATGTTCCCCCACCTTTGTGAGGAAGAGAGCTTGAGAACTATGTGTGCTGACTTTTGGAACTCATAGCAACACCTCATGGATGGATGGAGATCAATGTGTGTGCCTTGTCACAAACTCTTGCTCTAGAAAGATTGACCAAAGCGTAATGCACTTACCTGCATCTAACTATTACTGGGTGCAAGCAAAATATTTTGTACATACTTGCTACCTTATTTTCTATTTGAAAACACTAATTTTTTATAAAAAAAACTTCTTGCCTTCCTTTAGCAATTCAAAACAAATGAAACTTTTAATTTTTTGCACATGTATCTTTAGTCTCTTTTTAGCTTCTCAAAGCAATTTGTGTCTTGAAAAAGTACTAAAAAATATCCCCAACAATCTTGTCATTTTTCAAGGGTTGAGGATGGTTTTAGTTATGAAAAATACATATATTAACCAAAATATATATTGGAATGTTTTGTAAGTTTGAAATGCTTTGTTTACTCTTCAACATTTTGAATTGTTTCTTGAAACAGAAATGATGGTAACTACCCTACTACCACTACGTTGGCAGCTTTGACACTAATTACATTATTTTGAGAAATGTTGAAATTTTCAAGTTTTTTCCAAATAACAAAAAAATTGGGAAGGAAAATATTGAATCTTCAAGAATATTTTATTTGTCAAAATGAGAATTTTTAGATTAATTAATTATTCAACAGACATGTATTGAAGCTTGCCAAAGGTACTACAAGTAGTGTTGCTGCTGAATTGAGCTGCAAGATGTTAAAAGTTGGAAACTGCATGCTTAGCAGCTTGAGCTTCCAGATGTACATAATGAAGGTTTATATTTTGATCAAATTTTGGTAGGTTTTGGCTTTGAATCATGCATACCACAAGGTGATGATGGATTGTTGTTTTTACCAGTTTGTAGTTGCAGGCCATGTATGTCTAGGTTCTGTGTAACTCTTTCAGCTACATGGGTAGTGCTTTCAATATGCATGTTCTCTATAAGAGCGTGCTGTGAGAGGAGGAAACTGACTGCATTGAATTTGATGAAGTTGGTGATGAATATAAGGTTTTGAAATTGTTCTAGTAATCTGTTACCAGTGGAATCAAGGGTTTCCCACTTTCCCACCAGGTCCTGACTCCCAGATAGGTGAAAATGCAAATTGGCATCTAGAATGCATGTACATTTATGTTACCAGCTTCAGAATCTGTAAATGCAATTGACGTTGCGGAGAATGCACATTTAATTCCAGCTTCAAATACCTACATGGAAGTGCTGGTCAAGACTTGGGGGATTCATGATCTCAGATATGGTCTCATCTATCTTATATTGATGTACATGGTTTCCTTCGTCCTAAGGTCAGTCCTCAACGCCTGATTTTGAAAATTCATAGTTTCTTTTGTGTGTTTTCTTTGACTTTCTTGCAGCCTGTAAGAATTAGAAGCAAAACCAAGTCGGGCACAAGTATAATAATGTATGTTCTTACCAGGCCACCTGCTGCTATATCAGATTGTAACACATGTTCTATTTAGTACAATGTCCAGCCATTTCATGATGAAGGTGAATGGTCTTTTGATCCTTTGAGTGATATGAGCATGTACAAGGTTAGGACTGCACTCATTCTTTGTTGTGTCTGTTTTGATTTTGTCAAGATCACACATAGGATAATTATCTTGAAAATGCCATGGCGGAGTTTGTACTTATGATGGCAGTAAGAGGATCACCAATGCTGCTCACTATGTGACCCCTGCAAGAATATTTCTCATATCCAAGTTTAACTATTTTATTTTTTTCCAGCCTCACCAATAAAAACTAAAACTAGGACTGCAAATAGGTGGGAGACTATTACTAATAGCAAACTACATGGACCGATCATTATGATTGACCAATCAGAAACAAGGAGTAGCAGTCAGATCCTATTTATTACACTCCTCGCTGGGCACTTGTTAGGTTTTGCTGTGCCTTTTACGAACCTCAGCAAATTGTGCAAAAATGCTGCACCAAAACCATTTTGCTGAGCCAACCCAACATGTTTTGACTTTTCTTCATCCAATTTTAATTTGCAGGATTGCATACTGAGCATTGGTGGAGTTGCTCTAAGCACCTAGGTTGACACCAAACATTTGGCAACTATGTGTACTCTTCAAGTGACAGTGATTGATTGTGGACCATGTTCCAGTCCATGGAGTATGCAGTAGCACCTGACATTGCTTTCCTTCCTGACTATATATATATATATCTTCTACTTTCTTTTGTTTGGTACTTTCTCTGCTTCTCTGCCTCCAATGGAAATTACCCATTCTTTCTAGGAGTATACATTCATCTTTTTGTGTACGTGGATTTCACAGCACTTGGTGAATATGAACTGGTGTTGGTGTTTCAAGATCAGATATTCTAACTTCTTGTGTTCCAGGGTGGATCTGTGCCATCGAGCCACTGATCATGAGGAGGAGGGAGAAGATGATGACCAAATACATATTGCCATCTCTAATTCATTGTCAAGCATCAAAGAGTTGTTGCCACTGCACATGGTGCATACTCATGTTACAGCACATTCAAGGGTGATATTGGCTAATTCTGATTTTGGTAAACTAGACAACAAGTTGAGCCAACAAACCGACAATTAGTTGAGGGACAGGCACACCAATGTGAGCCATGTAGCTGGAGAAAAGTGCTTAAAATGTTGTCAGGTTGCTTCAAATTCATGAACTTCCTGCAGAGTTGGAACTGCATAAGCCGCCTGTTGCTGCAGATGAGTTGGCTGCATTTCATATCACATTAATACCAATCATCATGTTTTCAGAATACGTACAGAGGCAGCAAAACTGACACAAAATTGTCCTTCTGCGACATTAGATTTCTCTTTGGAAGCCATTTGTGTCTATCCTTTTTGTGTCTCAAAGTTTGCTGGTGCTACTAGAAATTGAAGTGCAGGTAATAGTGGTGAAATGAAAGCAAGCCCTCTACCAAGGCTCAATGAAAATTTACCAAAATTTTACATGTGCTTGCCAAATTGTCAAGGTTTGAAGTTGCATTCTGCTGTCACATTTCGTGTCTCCCAATGAACGACAAATTTTGTAAGCAATTCATTGAAAAAACTGATTCATTGAATTTCTAATTTTTTTACTTCAAACTTTCAAATTTTCAAATTTATGTTTTGCTGAAATCCAATTTCTTTCATCGATAGAAATATTTTGAAAATAACTGCAGAGTGTCTAGACCTGCAATCCTAGGTCCCTGGAAGCGCATGAATCTGGATTGTGGTTTTAGTCAAGTTGGAGTGTCTGTGACGAACCCAGTTATCTCCAGACACTTTTGTGCAAGCTCTAATGTCATTTCTCATTGCACATTCCACATTCCACACATTTCACATTTCTCATTGCACATCCCACATTCCTCATTGCACATCCCACATGTTCCACATTTGGCATTCCTCATTGCACATCCCACATGTTCCACATTTGGCATTCCTCATTGCACATCCCACATGTTCCACATTTCGCAGTCCTTAATTGCACATTTCCACATTCCACTTTTCTTTGAATTTTGAAGATACAATTTGTGTCTTTTTCAACTCAAGGTATTTTCTTACTGCTTGCTGATTTGTATGGGCATTTCAGGAGGCAGCAGTATTCAAGGTGAAAATACAAAATGATGAAGAAGGCAACAAGCATCTAAGTACTATGGAACAGTCAAGCCCCTGCCCATTATGTTCAGTAAGGTGCTAGGCAAGCCTGTTAGGGCAAGCCAGGTGATGTGTGTCTGCACCCAACATAACATAACGGGCAAGGGCAAGGCCATTCCATGACATTAGAGTCTAGGGTGGCAGATTCAACAATTTTACAAAGGAATCATGTTTAACAGTCACATTTGCATCACTAGAAGATTATGTTACATAACATGGCCAAAAAAATGACATAATCTGCCACCCCAGACCTTCTTAATGTAGCTCATAATCCTATGGTGAGGAAGATGGAAGCAAAATCTGTCGCCCAACATTCTGCTTTCATTCATTTGGAATATCTCACTGAGAAGATCAGGTGCAGCTACCTACTCCAATTCAGATTGACACAGGACTGGGCAAGTCCCAATTTTGTTGTTTTTGTTTCTGGAATCTGAATCATGAGTCTGGATCCTGAATCTGAATCCTGAACCTGAGGGAGTCAGAGATCTCTCTCTCTCTCTCTCTCTCTCTCTCTCCATATGATATTTTAAGGTATGGGGTCTACACAGATCCATCCCCAGTGGAGTCACCCAAGAAGAGGAATAATTGACTACTGGTCAAGCATTAAATTGTCTCTTTACATTGATGGAATCTGTTTTTGGAATCCAGGATTCTGGAATCACGGAGCAGATATGCATGCTACAGATTCAAGTGGGACCAGACTTGAATATTTCTGGCCTGTTGAGGAGCAACTCTGTTTTGTGTTTTGTTTGTTTGTTTGTTTGTTTGTTTATGCAGATTCAAGCTGCTGCCAAAATTGGAACGTGTGGTAGATAGCAGCAACAGCAGAGCTTCATGCACTCTGCCAAAATCAGGGGCTCTGAACATCAAAGCTATCTTTGGTTAGACAACAAGGGGTGTGTCACACTAAAAAAAAGTATCTTAAGAAGGCAAAAGAAGAATTATGGAAACTCAAATATTTCACCAATGCAAAACTATAATCTTCAAAAAAAATCCTCTTAACAAAAACCAAAATCCTTCAAAGATATCACAACTCTATAATAACTTATCTCAAGTTTCAACACAAGCCAAAAAATATATCATCTTTCAAAAACCCTAATATAAAAAAATAGACCTACTAGGTACTACCTAGGGGCCAAAATCCATTAAGCTACTATACTCTATAATGAATCTAAACACAATATCCTTAAGGGCCTTGGTAGTAGGCAAGGCCAACAAAGTAGAACCTGATAATAAATACTCATTCTCAAATTTGTTTAAAACCCAAAGTAACTGAGTTTTCAAAGAAATGGGGTCTAGAGTAGTGGTGGTGTTCTAAGGTTACCTGGTTCCTAACCCTAAAGAAAACCCTAAATCCTAATTTTCTTAAATTTTGATTGAACCTCAATTGTGATTTTGAATAGGGTTTTTCAAATTCTTCAACCTTTCACTCCAATATTTTTTTTGGTGAAGATATCCTAAAGTGGGTTTGTGACATGCCCTTCTAGTCCGACCCTCAAATGCAAGGATTCGTATAGCCATCTGATACCTTCATAAAAACCTTCATAAAAATCAATTATGCTGTCCAAAAAAAAAAAAGTGGTGTCATTCTTAATTTAATTATCTTTTTATTTTAAAAAAATTGGATATTGTAACATGCAAGTATTGTAGCAAAAAACACCATAATAAATCAATCTAAAAAATGAAATGTTTAAGCTCAAAAATATTTTTAAGTTTTATTTTTTTCCCTGGAAAATAATATTAAACCAAAATTTGTATCTAAAACGCCATTGGTGATAAAAACATTTTTTTTAATAAGAAAACTAGAGTAATGACTCCCCAAGTATTTGACAAAGATGGATAATTCTAGAGAATATTTTATTGTATAAAACTAATACGATAAATAAAACTGGATGTTTTGGTGTTGAAGAAGTCTATTTTCAAATCTAAAAATGTGAAAAATTATCAAAACTTTTACTTCTAACCAAATTTAAGATTGAAACTTTTTTCTTCAAATTTGAACAATATTTCTTTGAATTTTGATTTTTTACACACTTTTAAAAATAAATCAGAATTCCAATACACTTTTTAATAGCTTGAACTATTGGATAGTATTAGCACTAAATATTTAAATAGTTGCTATGTAATAAAAAAAAAGTGTAATTAAATATTATCAAGCGGTTTGTAGGACATGGGCATTCTGAAAAAGAGGGGAAATCAGAGATATTAGGGGTCTACCAAGTTTATTGGGCTTATCCCAAACTTGGGAAAGAGGCATTGGGATAATTAATTTTGGGTGGTCATAGGATGTTGGGGAATGGATAGCTAAGCTCTTGAATTAATTATGTGTACTTGAGTGAAGAACTTGTAAATTTGGGCATGAGTTTAGTTTAGTAAAGTAGTTAGGATAGAGAGGCTCCCAACGATGGACATGCCGGTGTCCGTGCAGCTGGTGGGTGCACAACATGCAATTTTTGACAAACATTTGAAGACCCATGATCGGACATTCACTAGGAAATATTTGGGTTCAGAATTATTTTTTTGAGTGGTGTAGTAAGATAAGAGGAGAAGTTCACCAAGTGCTTTTTTTGAGCGGTGCTAGGGATGGGAGTCATGTGTAAAAGGAAAATAAATTTGAATGGTGGGAGATTTTTAGGGTTATGTTTTATGGTTTCATTAGGTTTAAAATTACAAGCCACTTAGTGTGGCCAACAACAAGAAGCGTTTGCTTATGGGTGTTTCAGAATTCAATTGAACACAAAGGCATGTTTGGTTTATTGGTCCAGTGCACATGCACTAGTTGAGGGCATGTCTACCCTTGAAGTCAAGAACATGAAGCAACATGCACTAGAGTTAACTAGGAGGTAGTTGAGCTTCATGAGCTTGGACATCAAGAGGAGTAGGAGCTGTTTAGCTTAACACAAGAATCAATGAGGATTCATAATCTACTATCATTGCCACATTTACCTGCAAAACAGACCAAAGGTAGGGAATTGCTTGTAGACTACTCTCAATCACATGTTGTCATTTCTAAAGATTATCTTGTTAGCTTGAAGAAAAAAACCATGGACAAGGCAGCTACTAATGAAACCAAATAAACAAAAAGGAAGCAAAAAAAGGATGATAAGTTGAGGAAGGCAATTAATACCCCAACCCGGGCAAAACGAGCCACCCTATGAGAGTCTAAGAAACAAGCCAAAGCCACATTTGATGCATAGTGGTCCCTTGCAACTAATACCATAACCCCTTGCCCAAAGTGGGCAATCTTGCGAGAGGCTAAGAGGTAGGCCAAAGCCACCTTTGATGAATAATGGTCCCCTACATCAATAAGAGTGACTAGAAAATGATTGCATCAAAACATCAAAGCAGTTGTCATTACAAGCTTCCACATAGGTGAAACAACACTTAATTGGGGATCACAAGTACTAATCAACAACAAGCAAGAGTAATAACAAAATAAAGAATGCAACAAAATGATGTAGTGTTAAGTGAAATAATGAATGTTGCAGTAGCCAATGTAACATTGATTACATCATCAAATGTTGCAATAGTCAATGGAGGACCAAATCAACCAAGAAATGTAACAATGACCCACACATTTACAAGCAATGCATGGCCAAATGCCACAATTGCCTAAATGTATTAAAAGGGGCAAGGGATGGGGGAAAAGGAATGGGGAGCCAAAGCTCCAAGGAATACGAATTTAGAAAAGTTACACAACTATGAACTAAAGGAGCCAATGACTAGGAACAAGAGGAGCTATGACTAGAAGCAAGAAAAGCTATAAACCAAGAACAAGAGGAGCTAACATGACCAGGAACAACAAGAGTTACAACCATGAACAAAAGGAGCTATGAACTAGGAGCAAGAGGAGTTAGACTAGGAATAAGAAAAGTTGTAGACCAAGAACAAGGGGAGCTATGAACCAAGAGTAAAAGGAGCTCCGACCAGGAGCAACAAAAGTTGTAGACCAAAAGTAAGAGGAGTTAGACCAAGACCAAAAAGAGTTAGAAACTAGGAGCAAGAGGAGCTATAGACCAAAAGCAAGAGGAGTTGCGAACTAAGAGCTTAAAAAGAGCTACCACCAGGAACAAAAGGAGTTGCCAACCAAGAGCAAGAGTAGCTATGAACTAGGAACAAAAGGAACTCCAACCAATAGTAAAAATAGTTGTAGACCAAAAGTAAGAGGACCTCGACCATGACCAAGAAAAGCTAGAAACTAGGAGCAAGAAGAGCTACAACCCAAAAACAAGAGGATTGCCTACTAGGAGAAGAGGAGCTACCAACCAAGACCAAGAGGAGTTTTAACCAACACCAAGAGGAGTTGCAAACCAAATAATAAAAGGAGTTGCAAACTAGGAACAAAATAAGCTATGAACTAGGAGCAAGCATAACTTTGACCAAGATCAGAAAGAACTATAGACCAAAAGCAAGAGGAGCTGGATCGTGACTAAGAAGAGTTAGAAACCAAGATCAAAAATAGCTACCAATTAAAAGCAAAAGGAGCTCTAATTAAAACCAAAAGGAGTTATAGACCAACAATAAGAAGAGTTGTGAACCAAGAGCAAGAGGAGCTACAACCCAAGAATAAAAAAATTTGCCAACCATGAACAAAAAAAGCTTAGACTAAAAGCAAGAGGAGTTACAAACTAGGAACAAGAGGAGCTTCACAACTAAAAGCAAAATTGAAAAGCCAACTACTAAAAGCTTCGAAGAGCTTTGAAGAGCACAAGGAGGAAGAAAATTCAACATTTTGCATCTTGATTACTACTTCCCAAAGAGGATCTGCAAGCCCAATTTTTTGAAAGAAGTAACTAAAATGTTAGTTCAATGAAGAGAGCAAGGAGAACAAGAACAAAGTTTGGCACCCGCGGTTTTGTTGCACAACAACATTCGACAAATTAGGGTTTAGCAAACTTAGGTTTAGGGTTGAACATTCTTGGGATTTTTGGTGATTTATCAATCAAATTGGATGCATTTGGATTGCTATGGTGATTTTGTGAATGTTAGAAGGTGATGAATGTTTGTTTTGGGAAAAAATTCATCCCATGGATGGAGGTAGGTTACGTATTATTATGCAAAAACAAAGGTACACTCATAGCAAAAAAATTGTATGGACAACAAGAAAGAGTTGTACATAGCCAATTTATATGGAATTTTTTACCCCTTTCACTTTGAATGGCCATAACTTACATGTTTCTTCACCATTTTAGACGATTCAAAGTGTCATGGGAACTTACATTTGGTATTTGAAAAACATTGCCAACTGATCACTCAATAAAAAAATGAAGGTCTACATGTCATTGAGTGTTTGGACACCAACCTCTCTACCTTAGGTAATTTCAATTTGGTTGGAAATTTTTCTTTAAGGATCAATTTAAATTTCTATGAAAATCTAGATTTTCTCAAAACTATACATGGTGCCTTTCTTGTGATAATTGGGATATAGGTTCTTGTGACATAGCCACTTGCTTATTTAGGTTTAGCCATGATTATATTATAAACTATTTCTTTATTGGTTCGTAGTTCTTATTTTTTTCATAATGGAGGGAACATGGTCTTTATGAACTCTTTTTTTTTGTCTGACACAAGGTATTGAACAATTGGATTTTGAGAATGATTAAGGTTTGTCTATTAATAATTTGCATGTATAATCAAAACCCTTGGTTGCCAATTTCTTGGCTTGCTTTGTTAATAATAACATTATTGGGTTGTTATTAAAAATAAAGACAAACCTCTATAATTATATATTTGGGCAAATATCCATTTATTATTGGAGATGAAAATTTCAAAATATTGGCATCATAAGGAAACATTGTAGGTGAGTTGTGGAGAGAACAATGAAAAAAAAAACCACCACTCCAAAAAAAATCATGAGATTTTTTGAATAGTAGTTCAACTTGCAACTTGTTGTGATTGGTTATTTCATTACATTTAGTTGTGAGTACCATTAGTGGTAATGGTAGACATCTTTTTTTCATTGTTGAAGGTTTCACGAGGCATTCAAAGATTGGAGCAAGTAATTCTTGGTAGTTAGTAAAAATCCTAAACATTGTTTGTTTTGAATTTTGTTTTTTTAGAAATGTCAACATTCAAGTTTCTTGTGGAATATTTTCATTTCCATTCAAGTTGTTCATTATGTGACATGTGACACGAATTATTATTATTATTTTTTATTATAAGTTTTTATGTTGAACTAAATTCATTGAAGAATTATAATTGTGCAAGTTTAAGTGTTTAGTGTTTAGGTTGTGAAGTGAATTTATAATATTCACAAGTTAAAATGGATTTTGGTGATGGTATATCATACTTTAATGAAATGTTTGTTGCATTGTTTATGATTACTAAAAATAATGATAAAATCATTGGTGAAAACATCAATGTATTTGCCAAAACATCAAATACATTGGATGCCAACGAGCAAAAACCAAATTAAGCATTAAAGGCACCAATTGTATCACTTGGAAGTGAACCAAAAAGTGTGGTTTGCCAATTGTAGTCAATCTTTTTAAGAACGTACAGACACAAGTTAAATTTTTGAAACCTTGGAATCCACTTGCTTCACCTATAACTTTAATTGTGTCAATGATGGAGCACCTAGACCTTATCAATGCCCAAGTCATGTGTTTTATTCTGTGATACAATGTGACAATTGTTCCTTTAATCTTTACTCAAAAAATTCGATGTCAAAAGGGGTTGATTGTGTATTTCAAGGCTATTGACATTGTGAAAGCATGTTGATGCTAAGCATGACAATTTGGCTCAAAAAAATTCTAAAGAAGTTTCCAATAATGTAAGAGGTTAATTGGTCTAACATCTAACCAAAAAATGGATTACATTTAGTTCAAGTGTCATATCCAATTTCTTTGGGTTTATAAATCCTTTCAAGAAGGATCATGAGCAACATTAGGTTTTTATTCAAGATATGGACCTCTTCATTACAAAAATTATTAATAATTGGAGCATGTGGCTCCAAAAATTAAAGCTATTCTTAAGTCCTCATATTGTGTTTCCTTCCAAGAAAAACCTTAGGGATGAGGTGCTACCAAATTTGGTTGAAAGGACAAAGGAACTATATGTATTGCTTGCTTTGTTTGAATGTTTGTCAACCACATCGACATTTGATTTGTAGATGCCCAATGGGTGCCAATGACATGTTTGCCTTTGTGGTCAATTTTCTTAATGCAAATTGCCAATTGAAACACATCACAATTGAGTTGTTTGAGGCTACTAAGACAATTGAGCATGCCATGGCATTGAAGCTTTAGGCTCTCCTTGAAAGTACTAGACGAAAAAAATCTTTGCTCTAATTTGGGAACAATGACAACTATTTAAAAATTTGTAGTAAGTTGCAAGAGTTTGGGTTGGAGAAACCATTCCAAGGTATGTGTTTTGGGCATGCCATGTCAAAGGCATACCAATATGGCATAATTAATGAGAAGGTTTCTTTTTGGTTTGCATGAAATCTCGATCAAATTTTCTCAAACCAATTTTCAGTAATTTTGCTTTACTTTTGTTGGATTAAGTTTTTCCATTGAAAGTTCATTTTCGTGATGGAAGGTTGTGCTTTGAATTTTTTTTTTAAAACTTTCATTTGTGGTTGTTTTTTGTTTTTCTATTTTTTGTTCAAATTTTTAATATAAAAGTTATGTCTTGTTTAAATTTTGGATCTAATTACAATCATGTATTTTTTTGAATGTTTGATGTGAATATTAGGTCTAAGAAATTGTTAAGCAAAACAATTCTAGTTTTGAGAGTTCAATGTTCATTTGATGGCTTGGGAATAATTGGGGTGGGGGGGGTTTAAATCAAAAACATTTGTTTAAAAGTTGTATGTAATTTATTTCAAATACATTCATTTGATATTGATATAATTATAATGTAGAAATGTAGAAAGAGTTTTAGAATTAGATTTTGTGTTACATTTTATAATGTTTAGTTCTGGGGACATTCATTGTTGGGGTACCAAAAAGGATAGTTTAACAAAAAAAAAAAAGATTACAAAAGACTATTTTGATTTTTTATTACATTTCAAACTCCATTATTATAATGAACTCGTATATGACTATAATTATCATGATGTCATGTTAATTTAATTTTTAAAATCCAATAATAGATTGAATACACAATAGAGATGTACTTTTGAATCTTTATAAATAATTTGAATCCTTGTTTAAACTACATTTTCATTTTAAAGGAATTTTTTAAATGTATTAAATCATGATATTTTCTTCAAATTTTTTTCATGGATAAATAATGCATACATGTATATTTGGTAATGTTCATATAGTGCATTTGATTAGATAGTATATGCTACAAGAATTTTGAAGGTTACAAAATCCATTCCAAAAAAGTTTCAAGGATAATGATTCTTTTTTTGCCATTCAATTGATTTTTTGTATTCACTAGGCTTAGATTTGGTGGCCCCAAATGTCGACAACATGTGTAAAAAATAATTACATAAGAAAACATGTCAAATTGTTTATAAAAGCTTATGTATTCATATTTTGCATATTTGGTTTTTTACCACAATATTGATGCATAATTACATATGCATGTGAAAAATCACCACCACCATGAAAATTAGCATAATTTGAATTATCCAATATTTTACATTTAAATTTATTCCATGTAGATTTGTATTTGAAAGGTAGCAAAAACAAAGTCCTTGGATCTTGTGTCTAAAAAGTAGTACCCCAATTATGAATGTTGCCTTCTAGTAATTGTAAACTAAACAATTTCTCAAACAATTGTATAATTATTTGATAGTAGAAATGTCATAAAAAACTCTTTTATTTCAAACTATGATAAATAATTTTGTGATTTTAAATAGTTGTGAATCAAACTTGTTAAAATGAGGAAGCTCAAAAGGAAGTGAAGTGTGGGGTTTTGACTCATATTAACAATTTATAAAACTAAGGAACATGGATGTGATGTAATTATTTCTAATGAGGAAATCCCACATGCAAAGTCATTGATTAAGGTATGTGAAATTCTAATTTTTGTATACATGTTTAGTAAAAAAAAGTGTGATGTGTTGTCTTTGTTTCTAATGAATCTTTCAATCAAAAGGGAAGTTCAATAATGCACATGAACTCTTTACTATGAAAGTTGACCTTACCCATCAACTTTAAGGCCTATTTGGGGTTCTCTTTCAAATGGGTAATAATAAAATATGCTTGTTGCATGTGCTCCACATCTTTTGTCCCACATGACTCCTTAAATTCAAACATTATCCCAACAATATTGGTCACATATTTTTTAGAATGGGGGAATATTATGTTGTTAAAGACAATCTTTGTTGGGTTGCTTTAAGTTGTTATGAAATGAAATTACTATATGTGATGTAATTGCAATTATGTCTAACTAAGGAAATTGAATGTGTTACTTAACTATGTAGTTCCAAGCTCTAGGATGTTCATTGGAATATGTCCAAAAACACTTGCAAGTTCCTAATTTAGGCTTCAATTTCTTTTGTTGTTCAAAATTTGGTAGAAAAGAAAAATGTTGTTACATGTTCATTAGTAAAATAATAATGTTTCAAGATGCATTGTTGTATCCATAAGTACTTATGTTTGTTATAGTCATCAAAAAGGGCTTCATGTTGCTAGTTGAATTCCTCCACCATTAGCATGGCAAGTTGCGCAAATAGTTGTGTACAACCTCTTTTTAGTTGTATCCATGTGTGTTTTAAACCAAGCACATGGACATCGGTTGCTTAACAATGTTTTGAACGCAACAAAATACTATGGTTTTGAAGTTTCAAAAAGACATTGCCATTTGGTAGATGGATCATTCAATGAATTATAAAACATAGTGGATGATGACATGGTTAATGGTTATGATGTTAAATTGTCAAAACTGAGTATGAATATCAAAAAAATGTGATTTGTCTTTTGCTCCCTTTTGTGTCATTCTTGCAAATGTTTGAAACTAGAAAGGTTCATAACATGTTGTATTTTATGTTAGATCCACAATACAAAAATGTTTGTTTTATGTATTTTTTCATTGGTCTTCAAGAGGGGATTGAAGTTGTGCGAGATTATGATAAAAGGTCCCAATGTTGAGAAAATGTTATGAACACTTACATCCATTACCTTTTTGCCTTTCTTAATAATTCACAATCCAATCCTATGGATATAGATGTAAAATGTAGCTTGGACATCTTTTAAATGGTGGATTCCAATATTGAATTAACAAAGGAACACATCACTCAAGAAATTTTGCAATTCAAAGGTTCATGTTGATGTTAAAGACATCAAATGCTCTCTATAGTGGTGGAAGAAACATGAAGCTATGTTATGTGTGGTGGGGTTTGCTTGAATGACAAATTTTGAGAATTATTGGATCACAAATAAAGATGAAACACATCCTCTCCCTTGCATGCATATTGACCAATTTACACCAATGTAAATTGCAAATTGAAAATTTCAAATGATCAATTTTTGTGAACAAAAATTAGCTTAGTGATCTTGAGTTTAATTGCAATGGTCCCAAAAACATGGTGGATGCAGTTGCACTTGAAGCATAGTTGGTAAGTTTGAGTGGGTTTTCTAACATGATAAATTGGTTGATGATCATTAAAATTAGACAACCTATTTTTCTTTGTTGAACTTTGTTGACTTTTTTGTTCTACATTTAAGAAACAATATGTGGCTATTTGATTTTTTCTCCAAGACATTGGGTTGGATGTTCTTATACATGGTTTAACTTGCCAGTTGTATAGGTATTGTATAGGTGATTTCAAGAAACTTGGAAATAGCTGCTTCAACTAAAACATTTGATATTAATGTTGCATTTTATATTTTGCATTTTTCTTAAAAAATTGTGTGAGGCAAACAAATTTGTCGATGTTGTTGTTGCTACTACTACCCATTGTTAGTTGGGTGTTAACTTGGAGGCACCTTGGGTTACAAAGAAGTGATCATTGTATGTCATACATGAATTTTTTTTGTTGAAGCTCCTTGATGCAATAATTGATAGCACCTTTTATGTTAAAGAATCAATTTAAAATTGCTAATGATTTTGAGATGTCAAGGTTTTTAAAATAAAAAACCATCCAATATAATAATCTATTTTTTGGCTTTTGAAATAACCAATCATGTGAGGAACCAAAAAGAATGAATTAAAAAAAAAATCAAAATCAAACATGTTCTTTATAAACTTATATTCCCCCCCCCCCCTAAAAACCTCAATTTCTTAAAATTTTGATATTAAAAAAAACTAGAAGCATGGTTCTTTCAAAAATCAAATTACCATTCAACACTAAATAATACCCCCTTCATGCATGTTGGTACCATGGTGTAAATCTCAAAATCCATTAAAATTATTTCTAAATATTAGAAATATCCCATGCTTAGACTAAACCATGGTCTCTAGTTCAAATCTAGCATTTTTTGGGCTTAATGTGGCCAGTATGAAACCTTACATGAAAGTATCAATGTGGGTGTTGATTCACCTTAGGCATAAGGGTTGGTTTTGAAACTTGGGAACCACAATGTCAATGTAACTATTTGTATGTAAAACTTGTCCAAATTGCAAACTTCCATTCATCAAATAGCCAACCAACATTGGTTTGAACTCATCATTTTAGGTTCTTCAATGTGACATTTATATATTGAGAGAGGTGTTAGTTAGTTTGGATGTGATCACACCGTAATCCTCCCCAACCATGGAGCCCCTTGCTTCACTTTTGATATTGTTGAAAAGCCCTAGATGAAAGTGGTGTAAACCCTAAACCCTAAACCCAATGTTTGTGATTTTGCAATTTTTTTATCAAATGAATCAATCAAGGAAAAGTGATTGAATTAATAAGAGTGAATTTTTTAAATATTTTTTTATAAAAAAATCATGTCATACCATACTTGTTGCATTGGGTATCATGGGATTTTTTTATTAAAAAAAACTATGTGTGGCATTTCACAAAAATGAAATGCATGCAAGTGTGAGCATTTAGTGCAAGTTTTTT
>Ga0209208_10004845_pt1 | contig 18911 bp, 15 predicted proteins | sample S1TSphfallax_3_FD_187694 | JGI IMG/M metagenome (GOLD analysis project Ga0209208, IMG submission 187694) | Host-associated microbial communities from peat moss isolated from Minnesota, USA - S1T2_Fd - Sphagnum fallax MG (SPAdes) (version 2) | ecosystem: Host-associated > Plants > Peat moss >... | reverse complement strand
TCTAAACTTTCAATAGTTCAGTTTCTTTATGCATGTTTTTGTAGTCTCTTGCTCCAAATGTTCATTGCATATCAAGGTGTTTTGGAGTGCAACTTTGCAAGTTTTTATTTCAAATGTTTTTCAAAAGTTGCATCAAGTCCTTATGTGCTTCACTTGTGATGTAAGCTCATTTGATTTTCTACAATTTGAACATTCATTAGTATTTTTCATATTTCTTTTTAGGATCATATTTTTCTCTTTGCCATGAGGCCTTTACAAATTGTTCTACTAGCATTATTTATTTAGCTTGTCGTATAAATGCAAAATCTTCTAGTACTCGGCTATGCTTTCACATCACCTACTAACTTTCATGATTTTGAATCCTTTATCGAAATTGACGAAATGGATAGTAACTTTGCTTTCATGGAGATGCAAATTATTTCAATCCTTAATTAATATCGATTATCTTGTATTTTTTATCTTTTAGAAAGCCAAGACTTAGGGGATTGGGCCCAAGCAAGATCCACTACTTGGTATTCACAATTTTTGGTTACTCAATGTGATGATCGATGTAGGATAGAACATTTCAAAGTCTATAAAAGTTTTGGGGACCAATTAACAAATAAACTCAAACACTTGATGGAAAAGAAAAACACAAGGCATCGTTGTGATGTTCTAGTTGGTATTCAAGTGGCTTGTTCTTTATATAAATTGGTACATGTAGCTGAATATTTGCATTGCTCAAAGTTGCCACTATAGAGAAATTAACTATGTATTTAATGTTAAGAGAGTTTGTGCATGTTGTAAATGTTGTGTTCAAGAATTTCATTCAATGGCCAAAAGGTCATGACATTACCTATGTGATAGATGGTTTCAAAGATTTGAGTGGTCTCCCAATCAAGTCACTCAAGTTCACATTCAAAAGCCAAAAGGTCAAATATTTGTTGTTGATTATTATTTTTTCAAAAGTAAGTTTTATAGTCTTCAAATGCAAGTGGTGGTGGACCATGAAAAACAATTTTGCGATGTTTTCGTGGGCATGCTATGGAGCATGAATGACTCAAAATTTTGAGACTTTCAACTCTTTACAATCAAATGACCTACAAAGATCTATTCCACCTTAAATGTGGTTAGGAAGGCATGAAACCATACATTATTGGGGACAAGGGGTTCCCCCTCTTGCCTTGGTTGATCATTCCACACAAGTAAATTGGAATGTGACATATAATTCTATAATCGAATTGTACAAAAACAACTATGTCATGGAAGAGTAGTGGTCAAAATTTTCTTTCGCATTCTCAAAAAAACATTTTGAAAACTCTTGATAAAAAATAACCTTCATATTTTGTTCACCCTCATGTCATCATTTGTTGTTGTATACTTAGTGCAAGGAATTCATTTGTCAATGCATTGATCACACAACTTAAAATATAAAATGCAAAAGATCGAAATGCAAATGTGGGGGAAGCTAAGGGTGAACATGGATTCAAATGGATGTTGCAATAGATCATGACCTTGAACAAGTAGGATTTCAAGTTGGAGATTATTAAGTAATGAACAACAAACTTTACTTGAACAATATCTAGGAAACCGCAAACCTCATGATCAAAAAAGATGAATTATTATAGCTTTACTATATTTCCTAAATGCTTGAATACACAAAAAACAACTTGGAGAAAAATGAAGGTCAAGATCAATTATAGCTTGAAATTAAATTAACGAACTCTGAAATTATTGACAGGATTGTGCAACATTTAGCTAAACAATGATAGTAACTATACTTTTTGAAATTGTTTCAACATGACAATGTAATGGCGATAATTATACATTATAGTGGCCAAATTTTTTATAAAATTATTTCCACATGATTGAATATTGACTGAAAAATGACTACATAGTTAATTTTCAAATTACTTATGTGAAATTGTTAAATGTAATTAGGTGTAATTGCTAAAAAATGATAGTAATTAATTCTAAAATTGTCTACATGATAATCCAAAAAATGAATGTTGAACTAATCTTCAACAATGTCAATGGCATCTTCAAAATGTTTATCATATGAAGAGTCTGAAGTCAAATTCAAAAGTGAAAGAATTAACTTTTTGTCTTGAATAAAAGTGTGGCACATGGTTGTGCTCAAGTTGGCCAACACATTCACCACATTCTTGTTTGTCTTCAACATTTTCTTGTCTCTTGATTTGAGATAAGTTAAATGTTGTTTTGCAATGCGTTCATGGGTTTTACTTCAATAATCTTCAATTTTGATCTAAGTAACATTTGTTCTATCTATCGCCTCAACGAACTTTTTTTTTAAAAAATTGTTGCATCTATCACTAGTGAAAACACACTTAACCTCTTACATTTATGTCATGTGTTCTTTAATACTATCAGTGTTGTTGGTGGCATTCCAAGATTTGTTGCGGATGGAAACTTTGCTGTAGATCCTACTAGAAGATATGAAATAACCACGAAATTTGAAGGGCATGGCAAAAAAAAATTAAAAATTCATCAAAATTCATGACATGAGGGAATTAAAATTTGGTTTCTCCTTGTTGATCATGTTGTTGAACACCTCTTGAATTTTGTCCAAAAACATAATCATCACATAAGTATTCCATGAAAAAACAATGTGGTTGACTTTATGTTTCATCCTCTTGATCTTGTTCTTCATGCGGTGCAACAAAACACCATTTCCATCAACATGCACATCTCTCATGTGTAGAAGTGCATTGATAATCCTCTCCTCTTGGAAAGCTTCTATTGCAATATAATAATTGAAATGATGTGGAAAACAATGTTTATCACATTCCTCTCTTAATAGTTCTCAATATGAAGTGCCCTATCCCCTTATGATAATTAGACAATTTTTCGAAATCAAAATTCAACCCATTCCACTTATCTTTAAACATCTTCGTGTTTTTTAGAGTCCTTGAATTTGTTAGCTTCTACAATTCATCTAGAATCTTATTCCATTTATGCATTGAAAGTAACATATGAGATATTGGGTCCACTAGGTTTTAATTGAGTGCAGAACGCTTCGTATGCTTACATTCGATATAAGCACCAAAACTTCCATGGTCCCAATTTCCATGATGTTAACAAATCAATGATCCCCCCTTTCATTCTTTTTCATTGAACTTTTTGCTCCTCCTAGTTGTGCATCTATCTTTGTGTTATCCACCATCACCACGTAAGTGAATTTGTGCAAGGAGGCACAAAAAATAGAATGCACACTATTAAAATTCCAGGTTTTTCAAACCACATTTTATGGTTGATAAACCCCCAAAATGATAAGCATTAAAAAAAAACCCATTGGTTTTATCAGACAAGTCAATTTTAACAAGTACAATACAAATTGGATGGGGTTTTTACCAACCTTAAGGTGGTGCCTTTGACCAAAGTTTTTGACAAATATTTTTTTTGACTAATGGTCAAATGATACACCACTTATGATCATTTCAATGCCCCATTTGTCATCATTTGATTTATGTTTTGTTAATCAAATGGGTGTCTAATTTATTTGACTACTAATTAGTTTAGTAGTTTGAAAATACCCATGTTCCATCAACCATGTGTCACCAAATGTTAAGTTCATTGAATGCCATGTGTCATTATTAGAGTGGATGGAAGTTTTTCAATTTGACGATTAGCTAATTTGACTAATAATCAATTAAACAATCATATTATACCATTGCAAGGACTAAATAGTGGCAAACACATGTCACTGGCTTGATGAATTGACATGTGGTAATTTGACTAATAATCAATTAAACAATCATATTATACCATTGCAAGGACTAAATAGTGGCAAACACATGTCACTGGCTTGTTGAATTGACATGTGGTATTAATGCGGCATAGGATGCTGACATGTGTCGAATTCAAACTGGTTGCTAAGTTGTCTTTTAATTTAATTTGTTCCCATAATGTCCAATTTATTTGATTAACTAATTTGAAGGAATTGGATTAAAATGGGTTTGGTTTTATTGATTAATAATGGACAAGTATTACCTTATGTTATTTGTATCAATTAACTAATTTCAATATGGAACCATTATTCTTTTAATTGGTTCTCTGGTGATAGGGAATGGTCCTTTCTACCAACCTATACAATTATTTGGATTTTTTTACTAACATAATACCATATGAACCTAAAAAAATATGCATTATTTGCATTGATTTTTGTACAAGCTATAAACATTTACAAAAGAACAACACACATGTAGGGAACTAAAATGGTGTAGTGATAATACCAAAATACGATTAGCATGGAAAGGTAGCAAATAGAGTTTCAAAAGTTCTACCATCGAAGAAAGTTTCTTCCTACCTCATTATTTGGGCACAACATCCTTTATGTGCCACATCACAACATAGTTGTCTAGGCCTCTCATGAACTTTGATGGTAGTTTACTTGGAAATGGCATTTTAGTTGTAAGGTTCCTAATGCTTATAAGTCATATTGTGCAACTACCACATGCAATTTCTTTTTCGTGGTATTTTCCTACCCACCAAGTTAACTATGAATCTTGAACCACAAACCATTCACTCTTTTGGATCCATGAAGTCCACATTCATTATCAGTTTCAACCAAACCGACAAGCATGTCATGTAATATTTTACAATATGTGGGTGTTGATTTTGAAGGCATACAAATCAAGTTGAATGAACATGAAATAAATAAATAATTGGGGCATTTAATTCAACTTACATGTGAGCTTGCAAATCTAAGCATGTAGTTGGGAGATCCATGGCTCCTTTCCTTGGACATGGTGTTTGCGACCTATATCAATCCCAATTATACATCCGATAGTACCATTTAGAAGAATTAAAAATGTGGAAATTGAGTTAGACAAAATCAAAATACAAATTCCATGCTTAATTAGTCTAACACATCATGGCATGACATACATGTTGTACAAAGTTGTGCTTCCAAATACATGATTTGAAATATAAAATGAAAGTATTTGGGCCAATAAAGACCTCAATTAATCATGTGTTGAAGCTCAATCAAACATAACCAAATTATTTTTGGGAAGTGTAAAAATATATATTACACCTCTATGGCAATCCTTTTGCTTGGAGACTTCTGCTTGTTGCAATTGTCCTAACTTGTTTACACTCGTGCCGCTAATTAGTTTGATTAGCCCACCTTTTAGTCCCACTAATGTGCATTGAACATTATCATGATTATGTAATTCCTTGTCAACATCACATGCAACTTGTAGACACGTATTGAAACATCAACCCCCAACCAAGGTTCATATCTATCCATGATTGTATTTAAATTATGAACATTGCAAATCATTTGAAAAGGAATAGGCATAGGTAAATGGTTGGTAATCATGTCTACTTTTTTGCATTGTACATTACCACCCTTGAAAGACATTAAATGCAAAACCAAATACACTTACCTAGAAAGGACTACAATTGACCAAGGGCCCTTTATCAAGACTTGCAACTTCAATTGTTGGCTTAGATGTGCCCAAGACAACTAGAGCATTTTACACAAAATAAAAAATCCTTATTATGCCCAATTGTAACAAATTACCATAATGAAGGTTACATTAAATTTTTTTGATATAAAATATCAACTTGGAAGAACCATGTGCTTGCTTATTACCATTATCAAACAAGGATGCTTGGGAATTTGCATTTTCAGATGTAGACTTGGGTAGGGCAACCACGATATTCCCTTCGGCCTACACACAACACACATAAAGTCCACCAAATAGTTTAGCATCAATACAAAGCATGCCCATTTATTCCAAATCCTCCCAATTTCTAGTCTTTATCAACACAAAAAAATAGCTCAAAAAAAATATTTGCATGCTTATGGTTGTCATCAAGCAAAGACACTTCTTGGGTAGTTGCATTTTCAAAAATGGATTTAAAAAGGTCCATCTCATTTCCAACATCCTACACATAACACACAAAAATAAGTCAAATTTTGCACACTGCAAATTAGGCTCATTTATGATGCCCATCTTTTAACTTCGTCAAATTTCAAAACACTAGGAACTAAAAAAAAGGTTACTTATGGCTACTATTGAACTACAAGGAACAAATCCAAATTTGCATTTAAATAGTAGGCCCATTATGCCATGCCCTTCATCCTTCCCAACACAAAAATTATATTAGTAGGGTGTCATTAAAAATCATGCCCAATCACTAAAGAGTATTAAAATTTACTACTAGTTGACCCAATTGTGAATTGGCCACATTATGTGGAAACAAGTCATCAGTCACCGAACTTATATCATCAACCTAATGTGTTATTTTGTTCCAATTTCTTGCACAAGTAATAACCTAATCAACATCCCAAACAAGATTTAACAATAAGTTTAAACTATGAACCATAACATCATTATAATTTATTGACATTTTTTTTGAATGATAAGAATCTAGTTACACCTAACCAAAATAGTTGTTAAATTGGATTTTTTTTTACAAAATAAAAGATTATGTTGCAGAATGGTTAGGCCTTTCTAGATTTTAAGGAGCAATAATTCAAACTTTGGCATTTAACACTTTCTTGTTGTTGTGAACAAACAAGCTTTTGCATAACTCCAAGTTATTGTCCATCAAAAGGTAGTTGCCATTTAGGGTTATGAAATACATTGGGTAGGATCTTATTTTTAGCCTTGAATTATTCAAAGGATTTTTAAAAACAAAAGAACCTCGGTTCAATATTTTGTTTGTATTGGTCTACAAGCTCATTGCACTCAAACTACATGAACAAATTAAGGTCTAAGTCCAAAAACCTACCAAGTATTCATTTGATTTCATAAATTCATGCCTTGATCTCCCACATAATGCAATCACTTTGAGAAATTATGTTCATCAAAACCACATTACCTTGCAACTAAAGCTAAAAAAAATTCATATGCAACTATTATGTAACTACCCCTTGGGTATTACAACTAGTGTGCAACTATCCCTTTGAAATATGAAGAATTAAAAAATAGATTGCCATGTCAAAAAATCAATTAGATCTATTATAGTTGTAAGTGAATTGAAAATGGGTCTTCTATACAATAATTTGTACATAATGTATATACATCTATAGTCAACCATGTTGGATTTTTGAAAGAGTTGCACTATAATTGCATGCGACAACTATTTTAGAACTATTATAAATTAACCATTAACACAACAACTACGTTGCATTTAGTTGTCTTTTCCATTTTTAGAGATTTAAAATGTTATAGAATTGCCTTTTCAAGCTCTACAAATAATCTTTGAAATGTAAGGCCAAGGGACTAGCCAAAAAAAAAGTTGTAAATAATTTTATTTTACAAATCACAAAATGTTTTTTTCAATCTTTTTCATTTTGACCCCTCCTACTTTCAAACCTCGCAACTTTTTTATTACTTATTAATTTTGAACAATTTAAAATGTTACAAGAATGCCACCTTAAGTTCTACAAATCATCTTTGAAATGCAAAGTCAAAGGACCAGCCAAAAAAAAGTTGTAAAGATAATACATTTTTTTCAAATTGCAAAAGGTGTTTTTTTTTCATTTTGACCCCTTTTACTTTCAAACCTCATAACTTTTTTTATTTCTTATTCATTTTAAACAATTTAAACTATTATAGGACCGCCACCTAAAGTTTTACAAATTGTCTTATAACTTTAATAACAACAAAGCAACATACAAGGAATGTTTTGGGTGTTCAAGAATCGGCTTTTGTAACATTCAATGGTTTGTTTTTTTGAGTTCTTGACCCCCTTTACTTTTGGGGGGCCATAACTTTCTCAATTCTATTCCATTTTATGACGATTTTTAATGTGCCTTATGCACCAATAAGAGCGATTCAAGTTTTTTTTGGACACTAAAAACAACAAAGCCCTCTGCTTGGATCTTGCTTGCCACGAGTGTAAATGTTTAATCAATAACCAGTTTACCTTATGTTGTTATAACTCAAAGTATTAGCATTGTCAAAAGCGCATTGTCATAAGTGTTGAATATCCAACTACATTATCTACCATGGCAACAACCTTCATGTAACATTGTTAAAAATATGGTCATTTGCAACTCATCCTTGTGCAATTATGTGCAACCAAATGTCGCATGTGATTACAAATGGTTATTCATGCAATTATTTTTCAAATTTGGATGAAGTTTGGTCTTCTTTTCAACTAGGTTGCAATTATGACCTATTTCATCCTTAAATTATGTTATTTTTTATAAGATTTTTGTATTTTTATAACATTATATATACATTTAGCAACAAATGTAACCAAAATAGTCCCATGCTAATTATATATGATATTTAAGCTACCTAGATAATAAGGACGTACCTAGATATATATATACCTACCTACTTACTTATTAAGTACCTACCTACCTATAAGCCTAGGCCACATGGTACCTAACCTAAATTTAATGACATGTGACATTGCTTACGAGGTCTACATATGCCTACAGATGACATGTGGAACATAGGTTAAGCCTAGGCCATGTCACGTGACACTTATGCTAGGCCTAAGCCATGCCACATGGCATCTATGTTAGATTTAGGCCATGCTATGTGGCACTTAGCCTAGGCTATGACATGTCACATGACATATATGCTAGGCCTAGGCCATGCCATGTGGCACATAGACTAGGTCTAAACCATCCCACATGGCATTTAGGCATGGCATATGACATGCCACATGGCACCTATGCTAGGCCTAGGATATGCCACATGACACATAGGCTAAGTTATGACATGCCACATAACACATATGTTAGGTCTAAGCCATGCCATGCGACATTTAAGCAAGGCATAGAACATACCACATATGCTAGGCCTAGGCCATGCCATGTGGCACACATGCTAGGTCGAAGCCATCCCACATGGCATAGGACATACCATTTGCCACATATGTTAGGCCTAAGCCATGCCATATGGAACCTATGACATGGCACATTGCACTTATCTTAGCCTAGGCCATGCCATGTGGCACCTAGGCTAGGCTAAAACATGCCACATGGCATTTAAACTAAACTAAAACATGCCACATGGCACTTAAGCTAAGATAAGACATGTCGCATGACACATATGCTAAACCTAGGCCATGTCATGTGGCACTTGGGTTAGGCCTATGCCATGTCACGTGGCATCAAGGCTAGAATTATCCATGCCGCATGGCACTTAGGTTAGGCTTATGCCATGCCACGCATCACCTAGGCTAGGCTATGCCATGTCACATGGCACATAAGTTAGGCCTATCCATGCCATATGACACCTAAACTATGCTTAGCCATGCCATGTGGCACATATGCTAGGTCTAGGATATGCCATATGGCAACTAAGCAAGGTTTAGGCCATGCCATGTGGTAACTATATATGATGTGCCACATGGCACCTAGGCTATGCTAGAACATGGCACATGGCACATAGGCTAAGCTTAAGCCATGCAACATGGCATTTAATTAACTTTTTTTTCCATGCCACATGGCAACACGATTAGACTAGGTGCCACATCATAAAATGTGCTAATTAATAGGTTGGGTTAGTAAGTTGTAAGTTAGGTTAGAAGTAGTCATTAGTAACCCAAGTAATTACATGATTAGTTGTAACTACAAAATTAATCCCATATTTTTGCTTCCCATTTTAATTTTGTCAACTGCATAAGGAGGTGCCTTAGGAGCACAATGTACAAATTAAAATGCAATTGCATTTTGGGATGAACTAATAAAAAAGGTTCAACTTTAATTAAACCCAAAAAGAAATATGATATTTGTAATAAATGCCATGTGGCTTAAGTCTAGGCCTAGCCTAAATGGTGTAGGTCTAGACCTAGCCTAGGGGCCACATGGCCTAAGTTTAGGCCTAACTAGGTGACTACCAAGACTAGGCCTAAAAGTGGCACATGGCATATGTGTAGATCTAAATAAGTTAGGTGCCACATGGCATATGTTTAGACCTAGGTGTCACATGGACTATGTCTAAACCTATGTGCCATATAAGCTATATAGGTGCCATGTGACGTAGGTCTAAGTGTGTGCCATGTGGCATAATGCAAATGATCACCAATGTAATTACAATTTTAGTTGGAAGATCGTTGATGTATACACTATATGATAACCATATACATATTCGATGAAAAAATGTTTCATCCATTGTATGCAATTGGTTTTCGCATGCAACTTGTCGTTTGTTATTACAACCAATTTAGTTGTAAATGTTGCTTGTGACTAAAAATTAGTTGCAAATGATAATTGCATGCAATTGTTTTTTTCCATGCAATTTGTCATTTGTTATTACAACCAATTAGTTGCAAATGTTGCTTGTGACTAAAAACTAATTGCAAATGACAATCACATGTGATGGTATTTCCACTAGTGTAATTAATCTTGTTATAAGATAATGACCTAATGGCAGGTTGTTAATAGTTAACAATGACCATTTGTTGTCACATAATTTTTTAGGAATTAATTCAATTCATAGAGCCATTACAACTCTTAAGGTATTTAATTGGACCCTCATTGAAAAAAATTCTATATTTTTACAACTTTACCTTCTTACTATAATTTAATTATATATGGTAATAAAATAGGTGGAGTACAATAATAAGATTTATAATGTCGATACATTGTTTAGACTCCAAAGATTATTGGGATTAATGACTATAGAAAAACTCAATATGACATCATATAATGTAAAATGTTTGTTGGTGTTAAACCTAGGAAGAGTATCCAACAATAATGCTTGGAAGTTTTGCATCTCTAGTTTATTGCAAAGGGATGAGTTGATCAATCTAGTTGAACCCAATTCCAACAGTGATTTCAAAACGAAAGACAAAAAAATTGTAAACAATTTTAAGCATTAAAAGAAGAAGTATCTAGCATTCATGAAGTTATTAATGAAAGATGAAATCATATTGCATATTGAAAAAATCACAAATTTAACAATTATGTAACAAACATTGAAAAACTTGTTTGAACAACAAAGTGGAGCAAGATGCCTCCATCTAAAGATTGAACTCACCAACCTTTAACTAGAGGAAAGGGGCTCTATGATTAAACTTTAACCCAAATGATGGAAATCATCAATCAACTAGCCAATATTAAAATGTCATTGTTGAAAAAAAATTGATTCTTTTCCAAAGAATATGGAATCATTGTCAACTACTTTAATGTATTATTTTGATTTTCCTACTTTGAATGATTAGACAATCCAATATTTTTACATGATGAAGCAAAGAAGGAGTTGAAGGGAAAGAAAACTGAAAATGGAATTTTTATAATCAAGTCCAAGTTCAACAAAGTTAAATTACATCAATATGACAAGAACAATGCAAGGGTTGGCCACTAAAGATGAAGGAAACTATAACTTCTATGGAAATCCAAATTATACGAACATGTAGTAGAGACATTGTAAATGAATTATACAAGTTTTTTGTAACTCATGAACTTCTATGTAATTTAGTAGTAAGTACTAGTGACTTCATTCTTCTATTGCATCAACATTGGAACATTTGAATGTCCAAAACCTACATCTACTATTTCTAAAAGGTCTAGCAACTAGCATGCCAAACATTTCTATTAAAAGCCAATTTTGTCAAGCTTGCACTTTAGGTAAACATAACATAGAAAAAACTCTAAAAACAATTTACATGGCATGAAAACACAATTTGACTTGGTGCACACAAATGTGTGCAACCAAATTACCACCACCTTTTTGTCTATTGTTCACTATGTTTTTACATTCACTGACAATTATAATTGGTTTAGTTGGGTTTTTTTCTCAAAGAAAAGTATGAGTTTTTTCTTCAGTTCAAACAATTCAAAGCAAAGATTGAACTATAGTTTGGGAACCTTAAACCCCATTAACACCTTAAGCTTTAATAAGGGAAGAGAATATATCTCTACTGGTTTTATGAACTTTTGTAAAAATCATGATATAATTTAATAGTTTTCACATTCTAACACCCCCCACCAAAATGGTGTTGCAAAGAGATGAAACAAAACCCTTGTTGAATGAACAAGGAATCTTACTTTTGGCACAAACATTCTTCCTTGCTTATGGATAGAAACTATTAGCATTGCCATTATCTAATCAATCTATCTCCTATTGGGGTGAATAGTGGGATCATCCCCCACCAACAATTTTTTGGGTTACTTCCAAATTTTTGTCATTTAAAGGTTTTTGGGTGTGTTTTATTTGTCCACATGAACACCTACATAATCAAATAGTCATCAAATCTATACATTATGTGTTTGTTGGTTATGACCTTGTGTTTAAAAAGTATATATTTTTTGTATAAAACATTTATTGTTTTTAAGGATGTCATATTTTATGAAGATCATGTTGGGTTCTCACCAACCATTATGGTCAAAGCAATCGCAACAACTATTGAAACACACATGAATTTTCCAACACCTAAAGATCTTACACCAATGAAATCAAATGTTCCAAATAAAATATTAACACCTCCCACTGAAGTTGAAGCTTTCAAGGACCTTACACTACTCAAACAAGGCCATTCACATGATTTTGAAATAGGTATAGATCCTATTTCAATCCCTATCTATTCAGTTCACAACTTAAAAGTAATGATTTAATTGGATATGTGACATAAAAGGTTGTAGATGGGTCGTGCACACAATTGTGAAAACCTTGGGTTTTGTCTACCTACTCCTTGAAATCCATTGGCAAAAGGAAGGCATGCAAATAATATGTGCACATGCACACATAGTCTACACACCTTTTTAGCTTTTCCATCTAATTTTCTGTCCTTACTTTATAAGGAATCAACAAATTCCATACATGGGAAACACCTATCCTAGTAGCTTGTCTTAAAAAAAAACACAATAGGATAAAACATGTAAGGAATGCCAATTGGGTGGCACCAACATGCCCAAAGGATGTTTCCTATTTTTTTGAAGAGGTGAGCTAATAAGGTGGGACAAACATGTCCTCAAGGGATGTTTCTTATCATTTTGAAGGGGGGGGGGGGTTTGATTGCCCATCAAGTTCCTAAATAATCCCCATCAAATTCCTCTTGTTCCCATTAAGTTCCCATCAAATTATTTTTGTTTCCATCAAAATCCTTAAGTTCCCATCAGATCCTTTTGTTCCCATCAAGTTCCCATAAATATTTTTTTGTTATCATCAAGTTCCTATCAAATTCCTCTTGTTCCCATCAATAACCCATAAAAATCCTTTTTGTTTTCATCAAGTTCCCCAACAACTCCCATCAAATTCTTTTTGTTCCCATGAAGATCCTATCAAAATCCTTATGTTCCCATGGCTATGGAGGATAGGTACATGAACATCAATGAGTAAGAAGGTGAATGGTCAGACTCATGAAAGATTCGGACAATGCTAAACAAAGCGCCATAGTTTGTGGGGAGGATGGAAAAGGGAGCTATAGTGGTGAATATATGTCTATTGTGTGCGGTAAAAAAAAAGGTTGAGTTTTTTTTACTTACTAGGTTTTGTAAAAAAATCACAAGTAGATTAGCTTTTCATGCGATTATCTACCATCTTTGTTCCTTCATGTGTGCAACCCAACTTAATAAGAAGATCATACTAAAGCTTAAACAACTCTTTTTGAACTAGCTTATAACATTCACAAAGTTGTAAACAAACATATCCTTACATTGTGCAAATTTTATCAACATATGCACACCCAACCTCACTCTTTGTAAATTCAACATGCGTCTTAACAATCAAATGGTGATATTCATAACACCCTAAGGTTCAACATATGCACACATTCAAACAAAAGTAGAATACAAAAAATAATCCTAGAATGAGTTCATCATCACATAATGAATTCAAATTTTTCAAAGCAACCCCACTCTTTGTAAATTCAACATGCGTCTTAACAATCAAATGGTGATATTTATAATGCCCTAGGGTTCAACATATGCACACACTCAAACAAATGTAAAATACAAGATAACCCAAGAATGAGTTCAACATCACATAATGAATTCAAATTTTTCAAAGCAACCTAACTCTTTAAAAATTCAACATGTGTCTTAACAATCAAATGGTGATATTTATAACGCCCTAGGGTTCAACATATGCACACTTGAACACATTCAAGCAAAAGTAGAATACAAAAAAAAATCCTAGAATGAGTTCAATATCACATAATGAATTCAAATTTTTCAAAGCAACCTCACTCTTTGTAAATTCAACATGCGTCTTAACAATCAAATGGTGATGTTATTCATAACGCCCTAGGGTTCTTCTCCTAGGCACATACGATCAGTCAAAAATACTATTTACTGGGCTGATTTTATTCAAAAGAAAAATCATGTCTAGAGACAGGGAACCAGAAGAAACCAACCGAAAAAGAGAGAGAGAGAGAAAGGATTATGTGAAGTGACACAGCCGGCCATGCTATTTTAGGGCTTGCCATGTGTCTCAAGTACCTACAGGCTACTACCCTACCACGCCTTGATGTCTGTGTTTTGAGAACGTCTCGGTTTGCTTCCATTTTGTTGTTGTTGTTGTTGTTGCAGATCGTGGTTGCCATAACATAGGTTCTCTGATCGAGGTTTTCTAATCAATTTTCTCATACACACTCGTGCACTTGCAGACTCAAATGGTTTTTTCTTGCAAAACTTAGTGTTTCTAAGTTGTAGATCTGGTTTTTTTCTTTTGGTTCCGTTGTTTTTTTTGTTATTTTTTGTCCGTTGAGGAGTTGTGGATTGGCTTTGTGAATACAGATCTGTGAGAGTAGGTAGAAGGTGTTTGTCAGTGTTTTTTTTTTTTTTGTTTTTTGTTTTTTTGGCTTTTGGATTTTGTTTTGCAGACGATGGCTGATTTGGTTGTGGATCGGAAGGAGACTCGCAGGGTGATAACAGGGGCTGACGGCTTCGGCTTGCCATTACAAGCTGCGTTGGTGGAGCATTTGCGGCAAAAGGGTTACGAGGTGGTGGATTTAGGCGTGGACAAGTATTACAGTGTTGCGACGGAGGTTGGCAAGCGACTGGCCGATGAGAAGAAGCAGTCACCGGACGGACCTTTGTCGCGGGGACTTCTAGTGTGCGGCACTGGCGTCGGAGTGAGCATCTTTGCCAACAAGTTTGGTGGCGTGTACGCAGTCAATTGCAGGTCGACTGATGACGCCATAAATGCACGCTCCATCAACAACTCCAATGTGATCACTCTTGGATCTCAGGCGGTAAATATCTACCATGGCACAAAGACTGTCTTTGCCGATGAGAGAACCATAGAAGCTGTAACAAATGACCATGAGGCCATGACGTAAGCTCCTGTAACAAACACATGCAGGTGTATCACATAAGCATCTGGATTCTCCATAAAATTGTCCACATGAGTTCACCATATGCATTGGAGTGTAGTACAAAAATATTGCTACTGGTCTTTCAACATAAATCAAGTGTTGTTGCAGCATCAAGCATGTATCCTGACTGATCTGTGCAGACCTAAATTGGGGGATTCATCTCTCCCTTGAATGTCACTGTTCTTGGTTAATGGTCTGAGTGTGATTGTACTTCTTGTCAAATAATGTATGTATGTGTACCTTTGAGGTTTTTCTGATTTACAGTTGTGGTACTAGAGTTCTGTGGAGGAAGGCAAGAAGATTTTGGACACTTGGTTGGAAACTCCGTTCAAGGCGCCATGCCCAGCTAGTGATGGCCGTCCCTGGAATGATGAAATTGGGCAATTTTTAGACTCGTCCATTGGGGAAATGGAGAAGATCTCTGAGCCTGCTTTAGATAATAACGGTGCATCTTTGGAGAAAGCCCAGGAGGGCTCTGCTCAAAATGTGTTGAATGGTAGCACACAAGACGTGACAGTTCAGGAAGAGAGTTCTAAAACCACACCCTCCCCTGTTGAAGTTTTGGAGAAAATGCTTCACTTGACAAATCTTTCTGCAGACTTGCCACCAGCCAAAGAAAGTGATGGTATGTTCCTGGGGCTTTCTTATCTTTGCTAAATACTACGAGGGTCCTCATCCAAGATTGTGTTGTCATATGTGTTAACTTTTGATAGGTGATGTTGCCCTTTCATGCACAGTGGCTGAAATATCTAAAAAATGCAGTTCACAGGTTAATGGTTAACAAAAGTCATCTCTCCAATGGCCTTTCCTCTTGAAATTGCCAGTTTCTGTTATAGGGTTCTCTTGAATTTCTTTTTAGAACACCCTTTAGTTGGACTTGTTGAATGGCTTTGGACAGTGCATATTTTGTGGGTTTATACTTTATACTGAGCTTGGGTTAGATGGGCATTGACATGGTTGTATGTTGTGAGAGAATCATTTTTTGACTCTGAATTGGCAGGATAAAGTACTTATGTCCAATGAAGGAATTCAGGCAGAGGCATTCTTTTCTGCCTGATCTAAGATTTAGTATAGCTATTGTTGTCCTGTCTTGATGATGCATGACACAAGTGACTGGTAACATCAAGAGTACGAAGTAAGCTTTCCAGTGCTATTTTGTACATTGCAAAATAACTTTTTCTTTTTGGTTTCTTTCAATGCAAATAGACATCTTAGTCAATTCTGTTATTCTTCCTGTTTGATCATTACTTGGAAAATTTTCATGCATAAGTTGTGGTCTCTTCAGGAAATTGTACAAAACCAAATATCAGTTTTTTTGTCAGGCCTAAGATCAAACAACCAATTTGATCTTAAAATTGTAGAGACAACTGAGCAGCCCTGGCCCCGGTGACTTTTTGGAGGCCATATATCAAAGAGTAATATTTGCTCAAAGGACATGTATGAGGTCAAAAGTTCAAGCTTTGGTGGTAGTAAATGACCAATGTCTTGAGTATGCTTGATTCTTATGCAGTTTCTTTTCTTCTGCAGGACTGGAGGCTGCAGCAAGAGCAGGTGTTGGAGAGGGGCTGATACCTGTTTATGCACCAATAGCTTCAGAGACTCTGTTTGAGGAGAGGGCAGGAGTGGGACCAGGACTTACAGCCATACATGCTCCAATCTCACATCTCTCAACAGTTTCCACCATAGACAGCACATTTGGTTCTGAACTTGCTGATGAAACCACAACAGATAAAGATATTCTGTATGAGCAAGATCTCAACGACAAGGAGCTTGACAAAGGAGATCTCAATGGAGTGGGACCTGGGCAAGGAACACACGGTTGTGCAATTTGTTCACTTGCAAACAAGAGGGAATTTGAGAATGTAGCTATTATGCCTGGTGGGTCCTGGAGAATTGTGAGAGAAGATCCTACTTCTGCAGTTGTGAAATTCAAGGCTGGGAGTCTTGAACCTGCACACCACCATACATTTGGGCATGATCTAATAGTAACAAGTGGTACAAAGACTGTTTGGAATCTCTCAACCAATGAGAAGTTTGATCTTGGCCCTGGGGACTTCTTGTACACCCCAGCAGGTGATGTTCACCGTGTTCAGTACCATGAAGACACTGAGTTTTTCATTAGGTGGGATGGTCATTGGGACATTTTACTTGATGAGGATCTTGACACTGCTGCTGCTGCTGTCAAGGCTGCCCACAAATCATAAGATGGGAATATCAGGATGAGAAGTCAATAGAACCACAAGAAGAGGGTAAACCCAGCCAAGTTATGGACCTGTTTCTCTCTATGCTATATGCTCAAGAGTGGTTTGTACAAATAAGCTAGATTCTGGTTCTAAGCACTGAAGTTACTTACTGTTGAGAAGGCTCTATGTTATTGTGAGACTTGGGAAGTTGGATGTGGGAATGTTTTTTCCTTGAGTACCTGATCATAATGTCATCCCTCAGCGCACTCTCTTTTGTTTACCCTAGATTTGACTTCTGTCGAAGGTAATTGTAAACTATGTGTTGCTAGGGATGTTATGATTAGTTTGTATCAGCAGCTGAAGTTTCTTTTCCTGATACTGGACAGCTGGGCAAGTCATGTGGAGTGTGTATGTTTCCGGACAATGTTTCTAATTTTTATCAGCCTAAGTTTGAAAACCAGTTGGACGGTTCAAATCTGCATTTTTTTTTGTTTGTCTTTCTTTCAGCTTATTGGGAAGTTTTGATTGTTCATCTGTCAATCCAATTTTGGGAGCTCATATAGTGTTCAGTGGCAACAGGATTTTGCAATGTACATTGCTGCAGAAAGTAGTACACCAACCTGTCTATCAATGCCAGTGGACTGAGGTGATGAAGTGCTGACAAGACCCCTTTTATGCTAGAGGTTCATATGCAAGGTGAGCTCTCAGCACCTTGCCTGGTAGTGCATTGGACACTCACCTTACCAATCAATCCATCTGACACTTCCAGTAAGCCCCAGTAGGATGAGATGCTGTACTTCCTCTAGCAAACCAATTTCAGAAGTCCTGAAATTCCTACTTTTGTGATTCCACAGCAATTGAATCTACAGCCTTTGGCTTCATATGTTCAAAGTAATACTGATAAAACAGATCACCAAACTAGGCACACATGGTCACCAGTTGCATAGCTCCTTCCTCATCGCCAACACCAGTTATCACATGGTATAGCATCTTACGATGTGAGTGGTTGGGCACTGCTGCCAGCAAGCAATTAGATGAACTGGAACACTAAGGGAAAACACGATGCTTCTGAAACCCAAACTGAAGTAGCCACCACCTTGCCAGACATGAGGATGCTTAGAATTGGAAATTGTTTGCCTATTGTACAAGTTGCTGCACATTTCCTGCTGTTGTGAAAGAGGAGCTTGTAATCCCGTGGGTATGCCATGTCTTCTGCTTAAGGCAATGTGAGAGTGCTTGGCTTTTTCTTTCACATTGTTTTGAGACTAGGTAGCAAGCCTAGCCAGAAGCAAAAGAGGAACCTGAACCCAGAACCTGAACCCAAGAGGACTAGGTTTCTAGACCAGGTTGTTGAGTGCTTTAGGTTTTTACTCTTCAAGCAGCCAATCCTTCTGATGCATGCCTTGCAATCTGCCAAACTTTGAGGGCGTAAGTGTTGTTAGCCTGAGAAGGAGAATAGTCAGTTGACCACATTACAACTTCTTCAGACCC
>Ga0209208_10004844_pt1 | contig 18912 bp, 13 predicted proteins | sample S1TSphfallax_3_FD_187694 | JGI IMG/M metagenome (GOLD analysis project Ga0209208, IMG submission 187694) | Host-associated microbial communities from peat moss isolated from Minnesota, USA - S1T2_Fd - Sphagnum fallax MG (SPAdes) (version 2) | ecosystem: Host-associated > Plants > Peat moss >... | reverse complement strand
ATATTGTTATTTTAAAATTACGACAAACAAACATGAATCACATCATGTGGACCCATTGTTCATGCACTTGTTAATTTCTACTTGCAATTACTAATTTTTTCAAATGGATCCACATCCACCGTTTAATTACCACCACTTGGTTGTTTTTTGGATAGCAATTTTCTTTTTAAACCTTCTTGTTTGGAAGTAAATAGCTTGATATTTTGTACTCACTATTTTTCTCTTCAATAAAAAATAATTGTTGTTTCAACATGGTATTAAAGCGACCTTGTTGAATAAACAGTGATATTATTAAAATTGTTTGTCTGTTCACATTCATTCATTGATATTCCGGATTTTTCTATGTTGCACCACATCATCTGAATTCTTTAAAGTTTTTATGTATCATTTTAAAATAATAATTGTGTCAAAATCAAGAAGTTTTTCTTTAGTAGAAGCAAAAAAAACTTGAGGGTTCTTCAAACTACATTGTTTGGAAAATTAAACTTATTGTAATTCTTAAGGAAGAAAGTTGTGGGATGTAATTAAAAGAGTTGTTTCTTCAACTAGACTTTCTAACGATTAAAAAATTGTCTTAATTGATAGAAAAACCAAGGCAATGATGATCATAACACTAGTTGTGAAGGATAATTTATTAAAATACATTGTAGGTAAGGATGAACCATCTACGATATGGGAAATCCTTAAGAAAGGGTTTGAAATTAAGAATGAATCAAAAACCACATTCTTGCAAAATATATTGTACACAATGAAAATGGAGTCCAAGGAAACTCCATGGAAGAATTCATCGATGGTGTTAAAAATATCACAACAATGATGACCAACATGGGAGAAGAAGTGAAAGATTAAATACTTATGGGTATTGTTTTCCATGTAATACCTACAATTTACAAAAGTTTTAGATAGTTTGTCATAGGAAAAGAAGGAATACCATTGCTTGACCAACTTATCAACAAATTGGTGCATGAAGAACAACAAAGGCAAACAATCTTTGGGAGAACCAACAAGTAGGCTTTCTTGTTTCAAACTGGGTGATTTTGAGGAAAATCATTTGTTGGAGGAAGACAATCTCGAGCTATGGGGACTAGCTACTCTTGTGTAAGTTCTTCAAACATATGTGACTCATTCTAAACACCAAATCCATCATGGGGAATCAACCACAAGATGATTGATCATAACTATGGTTGGATTGATCATTGGGCTCAAAATTGTCCCCATCCCAAGGGATATGTAGTTGGGTCGGTTCACGATTGGGGTACCAAAAAAGAATGTTTAAGTTTTTAAGTACTATAAAAAACAACTTTAGATTTTTGTTTATTTTATATTATTATAGTTGTAGTGGATTTTTTTCTGCCTATCGATAAATGATGTCTTGTTTAATAATACAAATATTTAAAAATAATTTGGGTACTACATCACAAACTTATAAGCTTCATAAGTTTGTTTCAAATTCACACGGAATTAGTTGTTTCATGGGTTCGTGTTTTTTGCACATGGATTTCATGTCTCTAAAACACATGTTTTGCATGTATAATTATAATGGAATATTTCATGTGGATGACAATATTCCATTATATTTATACACACATCATACATGTTTTAATGACATGAAATTTTTGTGCAAAAAACATGAACTCATGAAATAACTAATTTTGCACCATTTCCATTATCAAATCATGATAGGGTCAATTTGTGATGTATGTAAATGTCATTTTGAGTCTTGTAAACTAACTATATCAAGTGTTTAGACTACATTTTTTTAAAAAGGAATCAAAAGGAATGCATAAAGTCGTATAATTGATTTCAATTTTTTGTACAACAAAAACATGCCCCCTTTTATAAAAGTACATGTTCATTGGATGAAAGTGATGAAAAACCAGATCATACAAAAATGTTAAAGTCTTGAAATTTTGAAAGAAAGGGCTATAAGGCAAAAGACTCATTTTTTAAACCATTTGACAAAAAAAATATATTCAATGGGTGCAAAATGTTTAGCTTTAAATGTAGGTCACATGTGCATGAAATAAGCTTGCCAAAAAATATGTTTGATTGTCATTGAAATTCATTTTGGGATTTTCTAAGATTTTCTACATTTCTAGCTATAAACCAAAATATTCATACATAATTATGTAAGAATGTGAAAACTCACCATTGTCACATGAATTATCTTGAATTGGACTAATCAAATTTTTCACTTAAAGTTGTTTCAAGTAAATATTATTTGCAAAAAATAACCCCACAAAAGTCCTGGAATCATTTTTCCTTTTATTAGCACCCCAATTGTGAATGAACCTAGCTTGTAAATTGTGAAACTTACAATCAATCAACACAATGGAAAAATATGACAAAGCTAGAGTTATCAATTGACAATGAGGATTATGTTGCAATTGACGAAAAAACTAAAAGCGAACTACTTAAAACATGTTTGATGTCATTGTCATGATTGTCAACATTGATGAAAAATTTCAAGACTCCAACTAGTATTTGGACAACAAAGCTTCCACAAACATGTCACCAAAGATGTTAACATAATGATAAACATACAAATAAATCAAATGCATTTATCAATCAAGTTTGTTGTAGGTCACTCTCATTGAGTGCATAAAAGTGAGAATGTGATCTTTTCGCAAAATGGAGGCATAAAGAAGATTGACAACATATTTCTTGTTCTTGGAGTGACCAAGAACTTGTTATTAGTAGGAACATTTTCTAGTAAAGGGTGTCTTGTAGTTTTTGGCTTTAAAAAGTGTTGGGTTTTAACAATTGTTAAACCGAAGAAAGTTGTTTATATTTTTTTTACACACACACACAAAGATTCAAATAATTGTTGGAGAATATAATAGAGACATAATATGTAGGTTAGTGTTATGTTGGGCCATGAACCACAAATTTTCTTGTTTTTCATTTCTTATTTTTAGACTTTTATACTATAGATGTGTAACATGTTCAATTCTAAGTAAAGAAAGTAGTAGCATATTGATGAAGGAAATAGTTAATATATTTTTAAACTATTTTGTTTTCTAATTAAATAATTAAAATCTAGTCATAGATTTTGATTATCAAGGATAATTCAGAATCCAAGAAATACTAGAATAAAAACATTAATGAAATAAATGTGCGATTGTAGTTTGATAAGTAATTTGAATGGTTTAAAAAAAAAAATTATATGTGATTTAAGTGTTATTATGTGTACAAGTTGTATTGTTTGTTAATAGGCAAATAATGAAATTGAATAAAATTTATGCCTACCATTTTCAAATGTTAGTCCTAATCACTTTGTTGATGGCATCACACCTGAAGAAGCCTACATAGGTACGAAATTACATTTTAGCCATTCTAAAACATTTGGTTGTTTAATTTATGTCCATGTACCCATTGATATGCTATCATACCAATTAGTATGTGGACATAAATTAAACAACCAATTTTTTTAAAATGAACAACAAAATATGATTTTTTATAGGTTACAATGACAACTCAAAAGCCTACCGTTGTTATGATTCAATCACATGGTTTTAGTGACCAAAAACATTGTTTTTTACAAGTCTATATTTGGTCTTCAAGTTGTGAAAGACATTTTCATTACAAGAAATCACAATTTTTTTGACTTGAATTTTGGTCAAGAAAACCCCCTATATGGTTTTTTTGCCCCTTGTCCAATTTGACCAAAATGCCATTTTGGACAAGCCATTTTGACTTCGATTGTTTTGACTGGGTTTTTTTATTTGTTTTTTTTATTGAACCATCATGACAATAATATAATTTGGGCAACGACCAAAAATATGTATTATTTTTAAAATTATTTAAAATTAGTATGAAAATATTAATGAATTAATTACCTACCCTACTTACTACCTAATTAATAAACTTAACAATTAATATAAAAAAAAATTATTTACTTACCAACCTTATGTCGGAGGCCTAAACTAGGCCAACTAGTTTAGTCACCTAGGCTAAACTAAGCCACTTAGGGTACGCCAAGCCCCTTAATCTAGGCCAAATAACATGGGCTAAGTAGTTTAGTAGGTTTTACAACCTGGGCTACCTAATTAAGTCACTTAAATAACCAAGGTAACATAGGTTACAAGTGTGGGGATTTGAATTGCTCACCTTCACATTGAAGAGTCAAGTCTTTAACCATCACACCACCACCTCGTAAAGTGATTTTCTTCGACAAAATATTGTAATTAACATGATTTTGGACCAATATATTGTGATCAATTTTCATGAATTATTTTCCAACATATTGTATTGAATGAACTTGTATTTTTAAAAATCATTTACATAAATAGGTAGGTTATAGGTAGGTTAACCTAGGTAGGTAGGAGGTGCCTATAATAAATGCAAGTACCTAGGTAACATGTAGGTTATAGTGTATTATGCCTTATAGGTACCTATTAGGTCTATGTTTATACTTATTTAATAAGCTACCTATGTTTATATGTTATATAGTAAGCTATGTAGGTTATACCTACTAACCTATTAATAGACCTAACCTAGGCATATTAGGTAGGTAGCCTAGCCTATTAGGTTGGTTTAAACTTAGGTTACTTACTCAATATGCTACTAAGCTACCTACCTAATAGGCCTAGGTGGTTTAGCCTAAGTTATTTACATATTTAATGTAGGTCTAGGTAGCCTAAGTTAGGCTATGTACCTACTTAGTAGGCCTCTAGGTGGCTTAGGCTCCTTACCTAATTAATAGGATATGCCACTTATCTACTAGGCCTAGGTTTATGTTATGTATTTAAAGGCTTAGGTTACATACCTATAATAGGTTTATGCTAATAGGCTACTTACATGGATAATATATAGGTTTACTTAGTAAGCCTAAATCATTTAGGATACTTACCTAGAAGGCTTACATTACCTAGTAGGCTCTTTAATAGTTTTAGGTTACGTCCTAGATAGCCTACTAGGTAGGTCTAGGCCAGGCTACTTAGCTAGGTTACTAACTAAGTAATTATCTAACAAGTAACCTACTAGCCTATTAGTTATGTTAGTCTAGATAGGTAGTATAGGTCTAACCTATATTGTTAGGTTAAGTAGGTAATTTAAGCTTAACAAGGAGGCTAAATCATCATGCAAGTATGATTCATTTGATTAAGTGTCAAATCATAATGGTCAATTTGACAAAAGGTCAAATCAAGATGGTCAGTTTAACTAAACCCTATCCATTCAATATGGCCATTTTGATGGACATTTGTCCATTTTGACCATTTTTTTGGCTAGACACTTGGTCAAAAAGGTCACTTTAATCAGATGTATTAATCAAATGTAAGATGTCATTTTATGCCCCAAACCTTTAGTGAAAATGGACATACCTTTTGGTCAATGTTAGCGTTTTGAAAATTCATGATTTTCTTGTAGTGTTTTGTTAAGTTTGGGCATAAGCATTATAACCATATTGGACTATGTAACAACTGAACATGATGCATAAGACGTGAACATTGACTGAAATCTTGATTTATTTAACAACAATGTTTAACCAAGGACTCCAAACTTTAGCAGTTCAAGTCATGATCAAATTCCTAGCTCAAGCCATGCTTGGTCACTAGCATTAGCCCATTCATCTCACTCTTCAACACATCAAATGCATATTACCTAGCAAAATTTGGACCTCAAACAAATCAACTATGAGGTTCTCTTCAAACATCATTAGATTACATTTTCCTCTTTAAATCACAAAACCCAAAAACTTATGAAAAAAAATTCCATACTAGGATGGTAATTGTGCAATGGAAAGTGAAATGGAACCATTTATAGAAATGAAACATGGAAGTTGGTGGACTTTCCTCATGGGAAGAAATCAAATCACTTCAAAATGGGTTTACAAGACAAAATTATTGAAGGATGGAAAGAGCAATAAATTGAATGCATGACTTGTGGCTTGAGGATGCTAAAAACATAAGGGGATCGACTTTGATGAAACATTTGCCCCTATTGTTAAGTGGGTAAACATCTGGACATTGGTAGCATTTGCAACATCAAGAAGATGGATGATAAAACACTTTGATGTGAAGACTGTTTTTTTTAATGGAAAGCTTAATGAAGAGTTGTTTATGGGGTAGTCGAAAAGATTTGTGGAAAAAAGGAAGGAAAAGAAAATGTGTTTACTTTTGAAAGCATTGTCTGGGTTGAAGCAAGCTCCAATGGCATGGTATTCTTGTCTTGATACTTTCCTACAATCCCATGGACTGAAAAGGAATGCTACTAATCACAATTGATACTTCATCATCGGTCATTACACATTTTTCATTGTGTACATTGATGACTTCTTGCTGATTAGGGATGATGAAAAATGATTGGAGTTCTTAGAGAATGTTTTCATTCGCATGTTTGAAATGTTTAAATTTAGTTTTATGAACATTTACGTTGAGCTTTGGTTCATCCATGTGGTAAAAGGAATATTTTTATTTCAACATAACTATATAGTCAAGATTTTTGGAACAATTTGAAATGAACAACTATGACAAATTTCAAACTCCCATGGTGGAAGGAATTCATTTCATGTTTGAAATGGGAACAACAGAGGTAAATCAAATTCTCTATGAGCAAATGGTAGGAAGTTTCATCTTTCTTTCACACACACTTAATTTGACCTATGGTGTAAATGTTGTGAACAAGTTTTTGAAGAATCCACAATAGACACATCTCTAAGCACTTTGACAAATTCTAAGATACATCAAAGGGACAACAAATGCAAAGCAAAAAAAATGGTAATATATATGGAATCTTGTACTTGTATGAGAACGATCTAGTTTTGTATACCCACATTGATTCAAATTGGCCTTGTGATTTAGACAACAAACATTCAAAAATTGGAATACTTATCAAGCTTGAAGTGTCACCAATTCTTTGGTCTAGTAAATGACAACCCACTATGTCATTGTTTAGTATTGAAGCGGAATATCATTCTTTGACAAATGCAACAAAATAAATGATTTGGTTCCAAATCCTACTTTTGGAGGTGCATTTTCTAAACAACAAGCCAATGAATACAACCTATGACAATCAAAGCGTGATCAAGCTAGTGAGCAATCCAATGTTTCATGTGAGAAAAAACACATTGAAATCCATCACCATTACATCTGGGAGAATGTGCATGCTGGAGATATGGGAGTTGTGTACATGCCTACAACCATTCAACAAGCCAACTTGCTTACCAAGCCATTAGGCATCACCCGGTTGAAAAAATTGAGGAAACTTGTTACTCTAGTAGACTTCAATACTTTTACTTTCTTTTCATTGACTATGACAAATAGAAGATATAGAAAATATGCACATTTATCTTTAAAATAGTCTAGAAAAGAACTAGGTTTGAGGCAAGGTGTTGATGCATGTTTAAACCAATTTTTTAATTTAGCAACTAGATTAACATAAAATATTCTAATTCTAGAATTATGATTGATAGACATGAATCGCATCACGTGGACCCACCATCCATGCATTTGCTGATCTCTACGTGCAACCATTGATCTCTTAAAATGGATCCACCACCATCCATGGTTTAGTTACCACCACTTGGCTGTTTTTTGGATGGTATTTATTTTTGGACCTTTCTTGCTCGGAAGTAAGTAGCTTGACATTTTGTAAGCATTGTTTTTCTCTTCAATAAAAAATAGTTGTTGTTTCAACAATTGTGGACATTCAATGTATTTTGTAAATGTGTTTATTTGGTTTTTTGCTTTGTTATGTTTATCTAGCACAAAAATTTTCAATAAAATTTTCAATTAGAATACTAATTTATCTATTTTTAAAAAAATTTGATGTTTAGAAAACTGGTGTTTGATAACCAATTGTCATGAAAAAATGAGAACTGGCCTTTAACCTTAAAACAAGCTTGTAATGAAGAATATTAGCAGGCAGTGAAAAGGCACAGATAATGCAAATCCGAACTGGGGGTCAAACTCCTGTGAGGACGAAGTTAGGTGAGATATCCAGTTTGGTCCCCTCTTCTTCCATGTGTACTGTTTTCATCCCAACTTTTGATTCATCCCCAGTTTCAGTGAAATGGGACCCCAGTTCCCCCCCCTTCCCCCTCATTTCTGGCAATTGAAAACCTCCAAAATCACTTCATTTTGCAAATTATTAATGTCACTTCTTTGCAAAATTTCGCCGATTAGAAAGGCTCTTTGATAACTTCCCTGACAAACTCTCTCTGATTGGGAGTGAGCTCTTTCTTTCATTTTTTAAATGGTGAAAATTTAGTGTTTTTTAGGGTGGATTTTAGTTGGCCAAATTTCGATTTTTTTTCAAATAAATGTTTTTTGGCTAGACCCTATCCTAAGTTTTAATAGGGTTGCCAAAAAAAAAAAAAAGACAGATACTGGTTTTTTTTTATAAAAAAACTTTCATTTAATTTTTATTTTTTTGCCAATTTGGCGAAAGCATCTTATGGATTTGATCAGGCAGTTCAGGCACATCACAAAATTAAAAATTTTAAAAAATTAAAAAAAAAAATCACCGATTCAAACCAACTGCTGCTAAGCAACTCCGTGTACAATCCCTTTTGTGCCACCAATTCACAGTTGGAAAGACAGGTGCTAAACAAGCACTGGGTGTTAGCTCCGCATCATCATCGCCTCCTTGCATTTGTGCGTGGAAGCTGACTCGTGGATTTGAAGATTGTTGTGATGTAGTGCATTCGGTGATGAAATAGGCAAGGGTGTTCTTAGAAAGCGCTCTATTACTACTACTCCAGGCCAAAAACTAATAATAAATGGCAGCCCAGATTAGGAACACAATTTCCATGCAAACAATGAGAAGAGAAGTCGCGTCGTCATGGAGTGAGTGAAGGGGCCACCCTTTTTCTCTTTCTTGAAGATATTCGTATTGTGAAATCAACAAGGGGTGTGTGTGTGTGGGCGTGTGTCACACTCTCGCCTTGCCATTTTACATTAAAAAGGTATCTTAATGCAAAAGAAGAATTATGAGAATTCAAATATTTCATCATATGAAAGAATAATATAATCTTCAAAAAAAAATCCTCTAAAAGAAACCAAAATCCTTCAAGATATCATAACTCTAGAATAACTAATCTCAAGTTTCAACACAAGCACAAAATATTATCTTTCAAAAATCCTCATTTAAAAAATAAATAGACCTATTATTATTATTATTATTATTATTATTACCTAGGGGCCTATAAAAATCCCTTAAGCTACTATAACTCTATAATGAATCTAAACACAATATCCTTGCCTTGGTAGTAAGTAGGCAAGGCCACTAAACCCTAAACCCTAAACCCCAGGGCTTTCTTTTTTGGGATGTGCAGGCTTATGGCCAATAGGTAATAGCAATGTGCAATAGTACTGGTTAGATGACGATGGTGCCTTGAGCATTTGCCATGTGGCTCAGTTTCTGGAAATCCAAGAATTAATATACAAAGTATTATTATTATTATATGCATCGTGGTGTTGTTGTTTGACTGCTTGTTTTCTTTTATTTCCCCCTTTTTATTTATTTATTATTATCTTTTTGGGTATTTGTATGACATTTTTGTGAGCTGGAGTATTTTAGCACTTTAAATTTTTAATATGATTTTTGGCTATTTACCCTATTGCCAGCAAAGAAAAAGGCTGATGCTGGTTTGGGGCTTTTGTTGCAGGAATTTCCAGTGTCCATTTCAGTTCTTTTGTGACCCAATTGGAGATGATGAAACTTGAAGTAAAGCTCCAGAGCTAGCTTGTTGTTGTTGTTGTTGTTGTTGGGCATCATCAGTCATTGCATCTAAACCTGAGTTCCTTCATCACTGTAAAAGTTGTGTAAAGCTCAAGTAAGTTGTGCTCTTCTTCTTATGCTTTGTTTTTGTTTTTGTTTTGTTTTTTGTTTTTTTCAAAAGGGGAGTGTCGTCCAGTGTGAAATTTAGAAACTCCTTTTTTTTTGTTTTGATTTTGCAAGATTGGTTTTCTCACTAACTTACTGAGTGTGAGTGAAAAGTCCCTCTGGATATTTTTTTGAGGACAATCTGCAGCAACTGGCTGATGATGGGTTACTGTAACATTTCACTAACAAACCTGAGAAAGCTTCAGTCTTCTTGTGTGTAATTCTTTGTGTGTAGTAGTAGTAGCAGCTTTTTGTGGGTGGTGTCTGGATTCTGTCATCTGTAGTATTCCTGTTACTGTCTAGACTTGTGAGATCTTCTTACAATCGCACTGCTGCTGTTGCTGAATTTGGTCTCATTTTTATTATTATTGTTGTTTTGGTGTTTTTTTCTTGTGGGTTGTTAGGATTTGGGAAGAAGGAATTAGTAGGACTTCTGTTGGGTTGGTGATAACATTCTTCTTCTTCTTCTTGCTTTCTGTTGTGTTTCTCCTCCCCATTGTAAGATTTGGGTGCTGCTTCTTCTGTCTTTGATTGAAAGAAACGACTGGGTCTTGTCCTACCAAAGAGAGTTCTTTCCAAATGAGCCCCAGCGCAAGTGTGGGAAAGACTGCAGACTCGAGATCAAACTTTTCTCATACAAAGGCAGGATCAACAATCAACCCCGTGGACGATGGACCGGTGGAATCCACAAGTCCACAAGAGTATTTTTCTGCTGCAGAAGAACAAGAACAAGAAGCAGGAGAAGAAGAAGACCTAACCAACAAGGTTCTTGTGGTGACAGCTCCATGCAGAATAGAGAGAAGTCAAGGGGCGGGTGCAAAGGATCTGAAGAAATCCAAAAGCTCTATTCAGGCAACTGTCTTTGATCTCTTCAAAGGCTTCAGTCCTGGATCTGACCTAACAAGGTTCCAGTTACCTCCCCAGTTCAATCTCCCCAAGTCCCAGCTGCAAGCTTATGGAGAATCAGTCTACTGTTGTTCCCAAGACTTGCTTGGCATGTGCACAGCTGGTGCCACTCCTCTTGACAGATTCCTGGCTGTAGTTCGATGGCACATCTCTACCACTCGGCCCGCTCCCTTTGCGAGAGCACCTTACAATCCTATTCTTGGAGAAACTCACCATGTCTCTGCTGGTGATCTTAATGTGATTTGTGAACAGGTTTGCTTCTTTTGAACACTCTCTTTCATATTTTTCTGAGGAGAAAAGATACACACGCATACCACAGCCATTTTTTTCTGTAGATGGCTGCAATAGAATCATCACTTGTTGGGTTTTGGAAAATCTAAACCCTGAGTGGGATGCATAGTGGGGATACAAAATTCATCAAACAGTATAGAAGCATGGACATGATGAGAATGAGCATAGGTTGCAATGCAATCATGCATGGCATTTTGTGGCTTACATGGCAGGTGTCCCATCATCCACCTGTAAGTGCTCTGTATGCAACCAGTGGCTCAAAGAAGCTTCAACTGCTTTGGTGGCATCATGCAGTTCCACGCTTCTGTGGTAATGTAGCAACACTCTCTGCTACTTTTTGTTGTGGTTCTTGACTTGTGAACTGGTTTACTGACAAACCTTTTGTGTTCACCTGGTTACTGTCCTTTCTTCTAATCTCTGCCACAAACAAAATGAAGGAATGATGATGCCATATTCTCTTCAGGGTTTAGTGTTTAGGGACAATGCAATCTGCCAATTTTGAACAAATGATTGGTAGATGAAGTGTTACACTTTGGTACTGTTTTGTGGATGAAGGCAAGAACCTCCTTATCTGAGTAAGGTCAACTGATGGGATTGCAGAACAAGTTAAGTTCTGAATTCAGTGGAACTTCATCCTGTTGACAGTGATTATGCTGGAATTCTTCTTCATTTCTGGACTTGGAAGCTAATATGACCTAATGTTTTTGGCATTGTAGGAAATGGGGTTGAGATCACAATTCTGGGACAACGGCAGCTGAAGCTAACAGAACATCATGAGACTTATGAGACCACTTCTCCAAAACTGTTTATACGGTTCTTCCCAATGCCAGCCAATGAGTGGCTTGGCAATACAACAGTGCGTTGCATCAAGTCAGGACTAGAGGCTTCTGTAAGCTTTAGAGGAAGGGGGTTCTTTGGGTTTCGTGGATCCAGCAACAGAGTTTCAGGCAAAATCTGGGAGATCTCAACAAAGAGAGTCTTGTATGAACTTAATGGATCATGGGATAAGTGAGTGCCTAATCTTTTTCTCTGGTTCATACAAGTTTTCACTTTTTCACTTAAAATACATGATGAAGTTGCCTTCAGAGGTCTTTTAAACTCAGAATGTTCTTGGTGTCCATACTGATATTGTTCCATCATGTTTGCAGGGTTGTGACTGTGAAGAATAAGCACTCGGGGGAAATTTGCAACTTGTATGATGCCCAAGCTGCCATAGTTGACATCCATGCGCCTGTTGTAGAGAATATGAAGGTAGAATTGATTTTAAAACCCTAAAACCCTAAACCCTTTTTCATTTGTTTTTTTTAGCTCTTTTGTAGGTCATTATTTTGAGAACTAAAGGACACAGAAAAAATGTGACTTCTGTTTGTTTCTTGAGAATTATCATGGCTCCAAGGTACATGCTGCAGCAATATAAAATGTGGAGATTAAAAAACTCTATTTGTTTGATATCTGAAATGTCGGTTGCTTTGTTTGTAACATGATTAGGGTGTATCATCAATGGAGTCAGTGAATGTATGGTCAGATCTTACTGATGCTCTCATCAATGGAGAGAGTGCTCAAGCAATGCGAGAAACAAAGAGGAGACTAGAGGAGATGCAGCGGGATTTGGAACAGAAGCGTCATGCATCAGGCATTGTCTGGACCCCTAAACACTTTAGGTCAACAAAAGAGGGAGCTTGGGTGTGGCATGATGAAGCTGCACATGTGCCATGCGCTCCCTTGGTGGTTAAGTAAATGCACATATTTCAGCAACAGAGCCTGTGTATAGGGAGGAAGAATAGTTACATTAATGGGTAGCATCAATTGCATGCTACTATCATAGTGGATAGAGCATACTACATTTGTAGGTCAAGACTTTTGCCATGGCAATGTCAGAATTGAAAGGAGAAATTGACATTTGGTATACAGGTACAAATCCATACAACAATGGACCCTGCACTGTATGCAAAGAGATACCAATTGATCTTCTCACTGAATTCTTCAGTGTAAATAAATCTTCCAAATTCAATCCATTTGTAATACTGTGAAACATTAATTATTTGTTGCCACAATTTGGATGAGACATGTGTAAGGTGTGTTCTGTGCAGGTCATCTGTGAGTTGCTTTCTGAATCCATGTCTGCAGTGCATTACATTTCCACAATGTTGATTTTAGGCTGTGCAACTCATCTGCAACAATGTGGTGATTGCATGTGCTCCATGTGAATATGGGAAAAATGTACACCATACCCAAGTCAGCTTCCTAGATGATGTCTGTGAGTGCAGACTTCATAGCTCAAATGCTTTAGTCTCAGATTTGAAACTTGAAACTTGCACTTTCAAGGTTTGGTTAGAGGACATCAAAACTTCTAAACACAAGTAAGAAGAGAATGTGGTTCATGATAAAACAAGTACCTAGACTAATCTACAATGCAAATTCGAATTTTAATCTTCTTCATTGTAGCACAATGTGGCACAAAGTTCTACTGGGGGAGTGAAGTCACTCATACCCTAGTCATGCGGTGATGGTACTTTTGACATCCAACCTTGCTTTAGTATGGGCCAACCAATCAAGAAAATCATGTGGATTGTTTGAGCTGATGCTCAATCATGCACCTCATTCAGTAGCTAGTGGTTTTTGCACACCTACATGATTGTTTTCACCGAAAACGTTATACAACTTTCCACTATCATTTTAATTTTTCTTTTCACATTGCATTGGGGCACGCTTCGTGTTGCATTGCACATGTTAGTACGTAGAGTGGCTGTTCTTTTAGATATGTCTTTTAACCATGGCTAAACATTTTGTTGGAGTTTGTCGAATTGCCATGGTGGTAGAGCTCTATTGTCTAATTAGCAATATGCTATTGTCTTCAATTTTAGTGAATCTTAATATAGTCATGACTTGTGACAATAAAAGGATGATATTGTCATTCCATTGGACATGAGTCTTTGTCAAGGCCTTTGTTAGAAGGGCCTTTGCTTGCGTAGTTCCTTTTAGGACCTTTTGTGAAGTTTAGGTCCACCTTATTTGGTGTCATCAACCTTTGAGTACCTCATTGTCCAACTAATAATGATGAAATTTTGAATGCAAATTCAAAAATGTGGAGTTTAGTCCCCATTAGTCTTTTGCATTGATTTTGTCGTCCTTGTTATTGTATCACCCCTTTGGAAGGTATCAAAATTTTGGGTGCATCTTTCATTGATGAGTATTTACTTAAAGAACAATTGACATGCATGCTTATTTCTTAACATGGAAACCTCCAAATAACTTATGAATTCTAATTCATTGTTTTGTGCAACATTCATCTTAACCCTTACGATGTGTCCTTCACTCTTTAGCAATTTTACATTTATTTTTCTCTTTTTAGTTTGAGCTATGACTTGATGCTTTTATTCCTTTTGTTTCATGTTTCCAACCTTTCTATGTTATGAATTAAATTTAGTTGAAATATTTTTAGAAAATATTTCATGATTTCATATTGAATTACATTTTGTGTGTGGTTAGATTTAGGTTTATATATGTTTGATTTATCCTAGATTTTATGCAAGTTGAGAGTTCTTTGGTCATCATAGTTTTTGTGCCGATGATCACATGGGCGATGCATTTGCCTCCATCATTTAAAACATACCTTTCATGTGCTTATATATAGTTGTGCACCCTTCTTTCATCCACCTTTTAATATTCCCATTAAAATGTTGAAAAATTTTCCATTCCAAAGACATGTTCTAGAAACATTATTTTATTGGGCAAATTTTCACTTTGTGTTGACAAAAAAAATCCAATGTGAATTCTTAAAAGGTTTTTTTTGGGAAAACTATATATAAAAGTTGCTAGATTTTGAGGGAAAAAAAAAATTAGAAGTTAAACTGTGAGTTCATGTAGGTCACCAAACCTATGCATGATTCCTAAATTTTTTTCATGTCCTATCTGACCTTTAGCCAACTTTGGTTCATTCTTTTAATGGATGATCACTAGTCCACCTACTAGACAAAATTGAAGAAAAAACCCTTGTCCACACCTTTGAAGATGTTTTTATTATTATTGGTTTCACATGAACAAATCTTGATGAACACTTTGCATTTGTGTATCTATCAATTAAGGAAGGTAATTTGTTTGTTTGTCATGTTGAAATCTCCCAACCATGATGCTTCCCACCACATTTAAGGTACCATTCAAAAGCTTTCGATGAGTACAAGTGCACCATGGGTGCATTGAGGTGGTTTTGCAATATGCAAACCTACATGTTGCAAAAGTTATTAAATATTGAACAATTTTGTCATTGAAAATTCAATAAAATGAAAACTAAAAACTTTAGTGGAATTAGTGTGTGCTCTTGGCATTATTGGAAAATGATTAATGATTATGATTTATGGAAGTAATTTTCTAAAATTTTCACCTAAATTGTAAGAGATATTGAATTTTGGGTAATGTTCGTTATTGAAAATTCAATAAAATTTCAAAATTTTAATTCAATTAGTTGGCCAACAAGTTTGCACTTGGGGCAATAGCAAATGGCACATTAATAATTTTTAGTTAAAAATTATTGCCAGTACAAGATGCATGAAAATATTGTAAATGTTTCACAAATTTACATTAAAAGAAATTTTGTAATATGTAACCATTCAATTTGCAATTACATGCAACTACCTTTTACATATGTAACTTTGTTTTATTGTTTTTACAACTAGTCACTATCTTTTCAACTTCACGGTTATTTTTGCGACTATGATGCGACTATTAAATTACACATCTTTCCATATTGATTAAATTTTTGAATATTTCATCCAAAAATAGATTCCTATGTTCATTTAGTTGCAAAATTAGTTGCAATTTGATTACTTATTATGGTGTGTCCATACATTTACTGATGTACACTTGGGTTTTGTGGATTACATTAAGAATATATTATATAAATTTTATTTAAGGTATATTAAATATATATTTGACCATATTATGGGCATATTGGATTGAAAAAAAAAACATTTTGATTTTGTATGCTTCATTAAAAAAATACTATATATATTAGAGTATGATTAAATTATGGTAACAAAGTCATATTAATATGATATAATTGTTGTATTAAATGACCATTAATTATCTAGCAATTATTATTTTCAAATAATTCATTAGTTAGTATAAAATATGAAATTAATAATTTAATTTAATAATTTGGTTATATTTAAGCCAATACCAAATAATTAAATATTAAATAAATATTTATTATTTAATGATTAGATATTAAATCATAAATTGATACAATAATTAATCATTATTCATAAATAATTCATATTATTTAATTAATTAACTAAAAAATATGAAATAATAGTTAGTTAATTAAAAATTACTTTATTTCTATCAACAAGTCAATAAGTTTATAAATAAATAATTTATATTTAATATTTATCAATCAATGATTTTTCAATAATGTATTGAATACTATTTAATATTTAGCTACTATGAAATAAAAAATTATTTAAAATAAATTCAGATAATAATTATCAGATTATTTCTTATTTAATTAATTCTGAAATATTTCAATAATCTGATTTAGGTAGTTAGTCAAGAGTTATGGTTAATAGTTAATGTCTTCAAATTAGTAAATATTTAGTTAGCCAATGAATAATAAATAATGAATTCTTCACAAATTAAATTGTCTAGCTACTATTAATGATTAATTAGAACTTATTTAATATTTACTTAATAAATAAATAAGATTCATAATATATATATTTCTTCTAATACTTAATTTTTAATTAGTTAATATTTATTAATCAAGAATTATGGTTAATAGCTAATAAATATTAATGGTTTATTAAAATTCATTTAATATCTACTAATTAAGTTAATAAGTTAGAAATTTAATAATTTATAGTTAATATTCAGGAATATTAATTAATCATTTCTTTTAGATAATCAATTAATAATTTTCTTAAAAAATCAATTAGTTGATCACTAGTAATTTAGAATGTTTATTTTCAGAGGTAAAAATAATTTACAAAACCAAAAACAAGGATGAAACTTGTGGAAAAATCATTTTTAGTTGCAATTGAATTTGCAATTAAGGTGCAACTAAAAGGTTTAACCCATATGTTTTGTTTTCTAATGTCATCTTACAAAATATTTAAAGAAAGTGCCTCATTTTTGGATTTCACATTAAAAATCATTTGCCATTTGGGATGAATTCAAAGAAGTTTAACCTTAAAGGCAAAAGTAAAATAATAGTATTTACATGGGTACTTTGTAATTCTCCTACTTTTCTACCTTCCTACTTATTTACCTACCTTCCTATCTATTTACTTACCTTTCTACTTAGATATGTAGGTCGGTAAGTAAGTAAATAGTTTAGGGAGGTATGAATCGTAGGTAGGTAAGTAGGTAATGTTTTATGCACATAGTTTTACCTACTTATCCACCTCTGTAAATAGTTATTTATTTAAATTTTTTTCCCCCAAATTCAATCAATATGATACATGGCAACTTTTGATTATGCCATGTGTCATAATAAATACACTTAAATTGAATAATCATAATGGATGGTTGAAATCAATATTTCAATCAAAAAATTCCAAGTGCCACATGTTAAATTTTCTTTTGTCCAAATGTCATCATGTAAATAGTTGAAATTGGACCATGTTGATTTTTCTTCATTATATAATATATAAAATCATATATTTAAAAATTCACAAGTTTTGTCACTTGTCAAAATCTTATTAGAATATGTGTTGAAATCTATGGCCATCCATAATGGATGGCCTAGATTAATATTTAATAATAATAAAAATTTGTCCAAAAAATGATTATGTTGACAAATGATAATTAGTGATAGAGTTATTTAGTAGTTGCAAATGTTATATATTAATCAACAAATGAAAGTGTATATGTTGATCATCTACTTCAACACACTAATTTACTAGTTGTGATTAAATTTAATGTGATTTCACTTATACAACTAAGGGATTTTTCAATTGCAAAGTTGATTGCAATTGTTTTTTAGTCACAAATTATAGTTGCATATTGATGTGTTTTTACTAGTGTTAAACATTTTGAAAAGTATTTTATTATAATTTCATGTGATCAGTTATTTATATTATTATTATTATTATACATTTATTTTTATATGTATCAATTACCAAATGTGTAAATTATAGTAGGAATTGAACACTAATTGAAATGGAAAATACTTTATTCACTCACAACATTTCATCAAAAATATCAAATTAGTTTAAGGAAACAACCTTATTAGTTAGTTCCAACTTGGACTTGCTTGGAGCTAAAAGAAGTTGTGTAATGCAATTCAACAAAAGACCAAAGAAGACCCAAAAAACAAAGCTTGAAAAGAAAGAAAGAATGTTGTTTTTGGGGAGGTTTGACGGCTAGTGGGATCTATGTTTTTCTAAAAATCTCACACCAAATCTTTAAAACAAAATATTTAAATTGCTCGTTCTTGTTTCCAAATGTTTTCAAATTTTAAAAATAAAAAACATATTTCCTTTGTATATATGGATATGTCACACTTTTATCAAAAAGCTCAAAACCACAAATTTCAATGTCATTGAAATTAAAACTTAAGATTGCAGTATTTATTATTAACAACTTACTTACTTACTTACTTATTTATTTATTAACAACACACCACACAAAATAGAAAATCACAATCTCAAATGCACAGAAAGAAAATAAGGTAATCCAAACTAGGTGTGGAAAAAAATAAAGGGCACAATAATGTGCCAATACTCTTTCTATTGATATGAAGAGCATGAGGGGAAAAGGATAGAAAGAAAAACTTGTCCCAAGTCTAGTTTGTTGAAAGTGAATACCATGTCTCTAATTGTGTTCAAATTCACAACCACATATTGGACTTATTTAAACAAATTTTTGACAACCATAAAAAAAAAAACATGG
>Ga0209208_10004843_pt1 | contig 18912 bp, 8 predicted proteins | sample S1TSphfallax_3_FD_187694 | JGI IMG/M metagenome (GOLD analysis project Ga0209208, IMG submission 187694) | Host-associated microbial communities from peat moss isolated from Minnesota, USA - S1T2_Fd - Sphagnum fallax MG (SPAdes) (version 2) | ecosystem: Host-associated > Plants > Peat moss >... | reverse complement strand
GCCATGAAAAAACACCACATCAAAATTGGTAGAACGCACATGATCTTCAAGGGGCCATAGTTGATGCACGGATCGACCTTCATTATCCTGGTAATTCTATAACACAAGTACAAAGGGTTTAATTCCTCCAAATTGGGAAACCCTGGTTTGCAATTCATTCCTACTTATATTCAAAACTCACTCGTTAATATATCGAGTGTCAAGGACTGATCACACGAGTCGCCAGTAAAAGGATGAGACACGTCTCGAAGCGTCAATGCTAAAAACTTTGACAATCAGGGACAATAGAATTGCAGATCTCGTTGGTCTGGCGAGCATCCGCATAGTATGTTGATAATCATAAAAAACACCAATCTTTGGTTATTTGCTCAAAACATGTCAAATCCATGAGCTTTATATGTGCTAATTATTATACTGATAACTTAATTTTACAGTATTCTAAATTGAGCCTCAAGAGTATGTATGAAAGTTTTGCTTCAGAACCTAATGAAAAAACTACACTAGAGTTGGAATGCTTACAGCGTGAGATGCCCTTGGTGCAGTTGTTGAAGGAGAAGCCTTTCCGCAAACCGACCTTTCAGTGTCAAAGTCAGTAGAACGTGGCTTTCCACATGATAAGCATAATTTCCGAAGCATGACAACACGACTTTGGTGAGTAACGAAACAAATTTGAGATCAGGTTTCCGTGCGCATCCTGCACAAATTTTTCACCCCATGCCTTGAAAGCAACTGGGATACAAACCACATCTGATTATTGAAAATACAAGCAGTTGCTGAAACCGAGCTAGCAACCCGACCTTCCAGTGCCGGATTCAAAGGACCATCGGGTATTATGGTCAAGTTTCCGTGCACATCCTGCACACGTTGTTCAGCGTATGCCTGTAAAGCATTGGCACACGGACCGCATCTAATTTCCTGAAACAGAAGAAATCCATGAAACCTCTAGCAAACCGATTTTTCAGTGCCAGAGTCAAGGGAGCATCTCTTCTGAAAGAAGACAATGAGTTCTCGAATTGAGAATATGCTGACTTTCTGCTGTGACAACATAAATCATTTGTCCCGTTTACATGCACATGCACATGGTGAACAAATTGTCCACCTCATGATTTGAAAGCAACTAACACACGGACCGCATCTGATGATTCTTGAAACACAAGTAAGTCCTGAAACCTCTAGAATCGCAGCTCTATGGAAGGAAATCGAGTGACACAGATAATCGGAGTAATGAGGATTGCCCCGGGGACTCAAGACGAAGTCGGCAATTTAGTGAAGAAGAAACTTGTGCGCCTGAAGACTGCAAGGCTCGAACTTGGCCTTATACACGATTCAGCCTGTGGGCCAGAGTGAACCGGCACCCACCAATGCACCAGCCACTGGATGGCTGTCATCACTCAGTTGTGGATGAACGTCAACTGAGTTAATATCCGATTTCACCTTGGGTAACCCTTTGCGTAAGAAGGAAGTCCTCTATATAGGTAGATATGTAGGAAGATAGGTGACTATTGGGTAAGTAGACGGATTCTACATAGGGAGGGGCTGTCTTTACTACTCACCTATTAGGCAGCTGGGTAGTAGATAGGTAGTAAAAGAAGCAAGAACTGGAACCCAAAAGAAATCTGTTCCCTGTTCACTTTCCATTCATCCTTCATGGTGCATTATTGGTGGGTTCTGGTTCACTCTGGTTAGGCTGTGATACTGCTCAAGTGGGTCCCACAACTCTTAGGTTTGTTTGACAACTCTTCTGATAATATCCTCCCAGAAAACATTCACAAGCTTTCAGAAGAACAAGAGAAGAATTTGTCAAACCATGGTGATCAATGATTTCTTTTCCCACAAAATCTGTGGTTTTAACAGAAACTTTGGGGTTTTTAAAAAAAAATTGTGATTATATTCTAGTGTAGATTTGATGAGTTTTTCTAGTTTTTGGGGAAATTTTCGCAAAATTTTCCATCCCACAAGATTGAAAAAAAGACCATGATGCTGGTTGTGGACATTATGTAGTTGATGCTCATTAATATCTCGTGCAACCCAGAGTTCATGCCCCTCCCATTAGCCTCAGCCAAAAATGGTAAAAAACAGAGGAGGTAGGCATAGAAATTCTGGGTAGCAAGGAGGTGAGCCCACATGCACTCAAGGGCTCAGTTTTTCTTTTCTTTAGAGAAGGAGGGGAGGAACTATTTTCCCAATGTGATCCCATCAAGTTCCTGCTGGGTTCCCAACATGTTCCCAGTGGCACCTTGCTTTATCCCTTATCCTTTGCCTTCAGTTTTGATCTTGTGACCGAAATAACAAGATCAAAACAAGGACACTACAGTATACGTGCTTTGGGCATGAACCATTTGCTACACTTTCTGGATTTTTGTGATAGGCCAATCAATGATGCCAATCGCAAAAAAAAAAAAGAACAATGGAACTTTGGGGGTACCCACAACCAGGTACCTAATCAACATGAGTCACACTATCATACAGAGAGAAATCATTAGGTAGTCTCACAAAGATATTTGAAGACCCAGTTTGAAGCCTAAGTTTTCTGCGTTTTTCCCTGTAATTTGTGTTTCTTGGCTGCATATAATTTGGCAATAATACAAATTCTACTTGAAAAAAACTGTGTACCTAATGAGAGGGAATGGAAGAATTTTGAGCATGGTTGGTATCTGCCAAGTGCAAACTGGTGCAGGTTGAAGTTCAAAATATTTGTGTTACCCAGCCAGCATTAGGGTCGCTTTAGACAAGGGTCCAGGGGCCAACTTGAAGCAAATTGAACCTTGAATTGGAAGCATCTTCACTTAAAGAAACACATTTTTTGCTAAGGTACACTGAGTGTGACTAAAGGCTTGGGGTCCAATTTGAGGGTTCAAACATAAAAAATGTGTGATTGACATGTAGAGGATTAAGTTAATTTTTGGTCTTTTTTTTTGTTTTCATTCAGGATTTAAATTTTATTTTTTTAAAAACTCCTACTACACACAATGAATGAGCATAGACACAAAATATTGGTGGCTTTTTTTAACTACAGTTGTGCAGCGAGTGATTGTACAAATAGTTGCATTGTAATGTGTAGCTCTGGGACAAGATTGAAATATGATGATTCGACTTTATTTTGTGCACTTTGAAGGTGTGAAAATGCACTCTTTACAGGCGCCATGTTGTGAAGATTCACAAAACCAGCCATGTCAATTTGAGAATTGATAAAAAATGGGAGAGTTGATGTCCTCTCACCAATGTCTTCAAACCATATCATGTCTTGCATTCTCACAGAATTTGAAAAAGTGTATAGAAAAAAATAGTGGAACAGGAAAACAAAAATGATGAACAACCTTGGACCCTAGCTTACCCATGAGCTCTCCTTGAAGCTCTTTTTTTGGTCCAGACCAATTGGTTTTCCCTTTAAAATGATGCCATGTAGACAAAGTCAGAATTTGATTTGTCTTGGTCTTGGACCCTCATCTAAAGGCTTTCAGACCGATTTAAAACTCTTGACCATTGGACCCTTTTCTAAAGTGACCCTTTTCAGACTCTCCTAACTCCTTGTGGAACTTTTCCATGAAAGGGTTCATTCCAATGTGTGCAAAGGTGAAATTTTCGCAAGTTGGCGAATGTTTTTCAAAAAATGAAAATATTGTGATTTTCAGGGGTTTTTTCGCCATTTTTCGAAATAAAAATGTTAAATTAGCCACATCGAGGCATGGTCACTTCCTAAGTCACCACTTGTAACAGCACTTTTGTAAAAATGCTACAGCCGACCTAGGACAGTTGCCATTTCGTGCTAATGAATGCTGAGGATCCTATGCAGTGGACGTACTTCAGTAATGTGGAAAAAAAAACCCTGCTCTCTTCTAGTTCTCTTCCACTAGACCTTGTAGGGTGTTGATTTTGTAGTCTCGTAGGTGCTTCAGTCTGTAGCATGTTGTAGGTGCTTGACTTTGAAGAATAGATGACTTAGGATTCAGGACATTGCCAGGAGGGTTTGCCTAATCTTCTAGACGAAATTTTAAAAGTACAATAATGCATCTGATGTTGTAAAGGGTTGCAGGAGGGCGGCTCTGGTGGAGAGTTGGTACTAGTCCTGGGTTTCAACCAGTGATGTGCAGTTATTTGATTTTGTAAATGACTGACAGTTTTGGTTTATTTTATATTTCAGAATCAAAGAACCATGGATTTGTTTTTGAGAAACAAATCAAAAGTAGAGAACTGTCAGTTTGGGGTAGTCGGGAACATCAAAGAACCAGCAGTTTCCATGAAACAACTGGCAAAGAACTGACAGGTAGAAAAGCCTTTTTTTTTTAATTTAAAAAAATTTGAGAACCTAGGTTCTACACCAAATCCCGATTTTAGATTTTATTTTCACCCCTGCTGGGTGATTGCATATGTACCCAGGTTATAATCAATAATTATCTATAGCAGATTCTAATACCCACGTAACATTGGTTCAAATTGGTGTTGTTTGGTTCTAGTTTCTGGGTTGATTCCTCAGATTGCTGATTCTTTAAGATTTTTGAAATAACCAGGATCACAATTCTTTTATTATGATGATTTGTAAAAAACTGAAATAAATCATTCGGATCGACACCCCACTGATCAGTTTCTCCTTTTAGCAATTGGGATATTTGGGTATCTATACAAACATGCCAATATGTTTTGATGCAATTGTGTCAATGCCATTTGCAGCTTGAAAGAGTTAGAGAGCTTTCACCTTTCTATCTTTGTTATTTTTTTTTGTCAAAAAATTTCAATCGCATTAGAAAGGATGCAAGCATCTTTCATCTTAAGTCAGGCAGTAGCCAAAAGCTTAGTTACTTCTCGACTCTCACCCCTTCAGGACACACCTCGCATCACCGTGGCTGACTTATTTTAGGCGATTGACTTTTGACGTAAAGAAATATAGCCCATCTATTACAGCGATCAATTTTTGACATAGAGACATTTTGACATCTAGTTTGAACTAACTTGACATCTTGTAAATTCTTCCTTTTCTTTTTTCTTATTCATTTGTACATTTTCCAAATCTACAGTGTGTTTATAAATAAAGTTTTGTAAGGTTTCATCCAAACCCACAGTTCTCTGATTCTCAAATAGTCCAAAAACTGGAATCCGGCGAGTGAGAACCAGATATGACAACCATCATGAGAACCAAAGTGAAGGTTGTCACACCCAATGAGAACCGGACTGTGAAAACCACTCAGGTTCTCACTGGCATCCAATTTGAAAACCAGACCGGTTCTCACATTTTCAGAAGGGTCCAATTCTCATGGTAATAAAAATACATATATTAGAGTTATCTTGAAAGTCATGCCCTGTTGGAAATGAGTTGCACCCCCCATTTGATGCTTCATCCCCTTGGATGTTGTATGCAAAGCCATGAAATTCTATTAAATAAGGGTATGAAATACTGAGACTCAGAATTAAACACACCAGGCTCGAGAATATATATAGCTATACAGTACACAAAGCAGCGGTAGTGATTAGTTGAAAGCGTTCAGGAAGATAAAGGAATGCGAGACTCCGCCCCCCCCTCCCCCCATAGTGCAGCCCTGCAGAGAACCGTCTGGTTCTGCTGCAGGGTTTCTTTTCGCCCGTGGAAGTTATTCAAATAGAGAAGAAAACTAATAATTCTCTGTTCCTGAATCTGCGCCAGTGGTTGGAGCATGTCCTATACCTGGAAGTTCAGTTTTCGAATTCGGTGAGCTGCGGCAGAACGTACATTAACAAAAAAATTAAAAGAACAATATTAAGTTCTTTTGCAGAATAAAAAGAACATGCACAACCCATGCAGGGGCGGAAAAACATGTGCAAGAAGACAAGAAAAACAGGCGCTGGACAGTGCTCAATTGGGGCAGGGGGGGGAGGGGGGGATTTAGCGTCTCACAAAAGGAACAGGGCAAACTCAGTTTAGCACCAAATTTGCTGCTAAACTGAGTTTGATGCCACCAAAAAAACTGATTGTAAGAAAGGAAACATGAAAAACCCAAAAAAATGTTTTTAAATTGCATATGTATATAAAAGTAAAAACCATGATTTTTGAGAATGACTTGTGAAAACCGTCCCTGAAAACCGACGGTTCAAAATTTTCTGAGAACCGTTAATGCTGAAAACCACCTGAATTTTTTCTGAAATTCTGAAAACTGGGGCGATTCTTAGAACCTGCCACAAAATTTGAAATCGACGATTCTTACAAAACAAGTGAGAACCGCCCAACACTAGTTCAAACAACCGCCCAACACTTGTCTAATCCATGCAATGTGGGATTTCTTTATCGAATTGCTAAAACTTTGTGAGAAAGGAAATTGCTCAGTTCTTTTCCACTACAAACCTTGTAGAGTGTTTTAGGTGCTTGACTTTGTAGCATAGATGAATTAGAAAATCCACAGAACCTTTGCCAAGGTAAATTGTAAATTTGGCGTAGTGGGCTTTGTTGCTGGGATATGGAGTCCCCTCCTATCACTAGACTATGAAATAGGTACCGACAGACTTATCACACAAATAATAGCTTGTTGAAGTACCATGTTATTTGTTAAGTTACTGGAGTGGGAACAGCTATTCTACAGCGAACAATGCAGTGACAATTTTAAGACTGTCTACTGAGAAATCATGAAAGGTTCTATTGGTGAATTCAAGAGGATCCTCAAAGTTTCAGAGTATTATGACAAATCTAGTGCAAGGTCCACACAAGCTGGGTCATTTTTACACAAAATTTTCGTTTTTGGTCATGTATCCCAAAGGCCAAAATGACCAATGAATAAAAATGGAACACTTCTCAAAACCAATAATTTAAATTTTGGAGACATCCACAAACATAATATAAAAAAATCATGCCTCCGAAACCTCAAATTATTTCTTATCATCATCAATGATAGATATGAATATTGCTTATTCATAGATTATCATAAGATGTTGTCTTGCTAAACTCAGGTGAGCTATGTTCCTTTTGCAATTTTTCAAATTTGAAGGTTGTTCAATTTTAGCCCTTGAAAAAAGGGGGGCATGAATTAGGCCAATTTGGATCATTTTGTATTCATAATTAGATGTAAATTTTACATTCCTTTTTTTGCATGTTTTTGAAAATTTTCAATGTTGTATTTGCTTACATTTCACTAATCACACGTGTTTGTAAGGATATGGGAGAACCAATGTTTTTTTGTGAATTTGTGATATAGCCACAATGAGAGTGATTCATAGGAAGATTTAGCCAAAGTTGGCTACAAGCTACATATGAAATTGAACTGTTTTAAACATCTTTCCATATTTTTGGTTACATACTTGAACCATGTATTGAAATATGGTGATTTTGTTTAAATTTTGATCCAATTATGTCTATTGAAAAAGACATTAATAAAGTGTGTTTACATCATTTGTGTCAGAAAAACACAAAATTGGAGAACTGTCAGTTTTGGGGCATTTCAGAAACATGAAAGAACCAGCAGTTTTTATGAAAGAACTGGCAAAGAATCAACAGTTAGAAAAGCTTCTTTTTTTTTTAATTTTCAAAAAAATTGACAGCCAAAGTTCTATACCAAAACAGGTTTTATTTTTTTTTCACCCCCACTGGGTAAGCGTATATACCCGGGTTGATAATCGGTCGGCATCTGTAGTAGACTCTAATACCCGCACAACAACGGTTCAAACCGGTGTTGTTTGGTTCTAGTGTAGGGGCTAATTCCCCAGTACATCTTGGGAAAAAAGTCTCCAACCTTAATTGCAACTCTAATTTAGAATGAGAATCAAAACTGGGAACTAACCCCAATGCTGGGTTTATATAGGTTTTCGTTTTTCATTGTTGAGAAAAATTATGGTTTTTAATTTAAAAATTTCATTAGGGACGTTAAACATGTTCTTAGTGTGAGAAAAAAATTCAGGTATTTTTTTTCTGAATAATGAAATTGGGGGTTGGGTGGGGTGGCAAATGCATTGAGCATACAATTGTTAGGGGTGGTTTACATTAGACTACTTGGGCTTGGGACCACAAAAATTTAAGTCTCTCATTGGTCGAAAGCGAAAAGGATGGTCAATTTGGGATTACGCTAGCGTAAGTTGAAGCTTGTGTAGGACCAAGCAAATGGCCTTGCACGAATAAAGCTTGTTTGGAACCTTACACGGACTGTTGTGTATAATGTTGTCCGGGCCTTTGGGGGATATTTCTTAGGCTCAACTCTTCGAAAAACTTTTGGTTTTTGCTCTGGAAAGTCGGTTCCCTTGCCAACTTGGTTGGAGTTGTCAATTTGTCTCTTTCTTTTTTAGAAACTTGTTCCTAAGACAACCCCAACCTCCAAGCCCCTTTTTTCCCAGGTAATCTCTTTCTTCCCGGGAAACTTGCTAGAGCTTTAGGTTTATCAGCGGTTGTATTAGTACCGTAGGCGTGAAGGCAAATTGTGGGAGGGCGGGGTTTGAAAGATGTGTCGGGGGGGGGGGGGGGGGGGGGGCGAGTCCCTGAGGCTGATGCAGCATTGAATTGCTCGGTTCCAGAGTGGTGCATTAAGTACGCATCAGACTGGAGTTATGCTCCAACTGTAGCAGACAACTTACATAGTTTTATACTGACAAAAATATGATTCTCAAGATCACACAAGATTGAGATCAGTCTGGAAATAAGTCATGTGGCCAAAAGTACATGCGAAGACTAGTCATGGGAACCAGCAAGGTCTAATCTAGTAGAGTTGGCGGTTATTAGAAATATGAACAGACCTCTGACGATTATCAGGTAGGCTCTGGCTTGAGTGACCCAGCACCCACGAACGCACCATCCCACAAAATCTCGTTCCGGTGGGGAGGAAATCCCTGAGGCTGACGTTACGCTGCAACTGTAGCAGACGACTTACATACTTTTATACTAACAAAAATATGATGCTCAAGATTATACAAGATTGAGTTCAGTCTGGAAATAAGTCATGTGGCCAAACGTACATGTGAAGACTAGTCATTGGGGACCAGCAAGCTCTAATCTAGTAGAGTTGGCGGTTATTAGAAACACGAACAGACCTCTGACGATTATCAGGTAGGCTCTGGCTTGAGTGGACCCAGCACCCACGAATGCAGCATACAAAAAATCCCGTTCTGGATTTTTCCGTTCTGGTCCTACTGCCATTGCCCTCCATCTCTCCTGGTTCTTCCATCACCTTAAACCCTAAAACCCTCATGCTGGCACGCTTTCCTACTAGTGTTGTCTGCCCCTTTTTTTCTTGGTTTTCACCTTTATCCTTATGTTGTTTTCTACTTCCTTATGTTGTTACATTTTTTGGGTTATTGTTTGGTGCATTAAGTTGTTTAGTTGAAGATGGCCCCTTTCACGAAATTGAGAAAGATTCAAGTTCCATGCATCGAACCCTTAGCCATTGATGTCAGCAACAAGGTCGATGATTCAACAAATGCACTAATTGTGATGGTTGAAGGTCAAGATATTCCAAATGAAGTAGTGCCTCTTGATGCATTAATTGATCCTTCAAGATTAGTGGTTGAAGATGAAGATCTTCAAAGTGTAGAACACTAATAGAACACCCCCCTTTTTCAACCAAAATATTTTCATCTGCAAGTCATTTTCAACTACATTTCAATTGTAATTTTTTATTATTAATTAAATAATTTGGTGCTACCAAGCAACTTGAAATGTCAACTCTTTTGGTAGGCAATTGAACTTGAGTCTCAACTAAAAAGATAGTCATGAAATATTAATTATATCCACAAGTGTTACAATTGACTTATAATTGAGGCTTCAATTTAAAAAATGACGACATCTCAAGACAAGTCCCATGTCCAACTACTTTGGTCAATCACAAACATAGGCATGGATGATAAATGCCAATTGGACAGATGAAATGCAGTTATGGATTGATGTCGTAATAACAACTTTGCCACAACCATCTTTCAACTATAAGGACTATTTGTAAACATGATAGGTCATACCTATATTAGGTACTTATTATACTAGTAAGTATATACCTACCTAGTTACTTACCTATTGGTAATTAGGTATTTAATTAGTATGTACTTGAAACACAAAGTAACTAAGGCCTTAATAAATAATTAGTAGGTAGTTGTTAACTAGGTAGGTTTAACTTTAATTCAATTTATAGATATCTATTTACTAGCTACCAACATATATATGTTATTATATCTCACCAAAATTAGTATAACTTAGGTATATATTATTATTATGTATAAATTATAAGTTATTATCAATATTGATAATATTATCAACCATTATTCACTAATATAATTATATATAATATCCAGATTTAATTATAGATATAATTTACATTAGCATTAATGTATATTAATATAATAATTGATTGTATGTATTAATTTTTATAAATATTTATTATTATCATGCACAATATTAATCATCATATTTACAATTAATGTTTAGCAAGATATTGTAAAATTATTTTTTTAATATCAAATATATGTATTATTTTATATGATTACTACCATCAATTACATAATTAATTATAAATAACAAGTTAAATTATAATTAAATATTTATTGAATATTAATAATATTATTTGAATTTTTTAATTAATAAAATTATAGTTAATATCTAGCAAGATAAAATATAATAATATCAATATTAGTAGTTATTATAATTATAAGTATTTAATAATGATGATAATAGGTTTTTTTATTTGTTAGATATTTTTATGTTTAATATTTAGTATAACTAATAGGTGGATTAACTTAGTATAACATATCTAATGGATAAGGTAAACACACTTATCACCAAACCTTTACAAAAATTTTGAAGTTTTTGTTTTTTCGGAAAACAATTCATGACCATGGATGAACCATATTTGTCACCTGTTGGTGCGGTTTTGTTCATAAGTTTAGACATGGTTTCATCATAAAATAGCTAAAGAAGTCGGTATCAAACTCATTGATGTATGATGTTTGCCACCGCTTGCAAATTGACGGAAAGTTGACATATAATCTTATGTGGTTGTGAATGGATAATGTTTCATGGATTATGTGTTGACCGATGTTGGCCAAGTATTTGATTTCAGAATTCTAACTAGGTCCAGGCATTAGGGGGAAAAACACTTGAAAGAACCACCCAGGTTCAGGTATTTACATTCATAAGTTTTAAAGAATTGCTTCAATTTGGGTTTAGAACCCTAGTTGTGGGTGGGTATGAGATGAGGGCAAGTGTTTGGTTACATGATTTACATGGGTTTGTAGCTTAGTTCTTTTGCAAAAGCCTAGACAAGTATGCTGCTCAAGTTACTTGACCATGTTTTTTCACAAACCCCCTTTTGAAAACCAAGTCTCTGGTCTTTGATAATATAAAGTCCATAATATTTAATTTGCACTTTTTAAGTAAGGAATACCCAACACACATTTACAAACAAGTCTAGGTCTTTCACAAATACAAAGCCCAGGTTTGCCTTCCTTCTTGAGCTTCATCTTTTGAGTTCCAATTTTGATGCAAGGTACATTCCCTAAACCTCACACATTTTTCAAGACGCTTGGTTGGATGGTTGCGATATATGTTTCGCATCACCCAATGATCTTGACCATTGAGCTACAAAACCTAACAAGAACAACTTTAACATAATCATTTTTTCATCCTGTCACATTCTACTTTCATCCATCTAGCCATTTTGTAAACCAATATTTAATTATATCAAAATTCCTAATTTATTTAGAGTAATGGAAGTTGACACTATAACTTCAATAAGATCATGGAAATATTATTGTGCATCATAAATGTAATATTGTACAATTTTCATACCAAAAGAAAATATAAAATTAATTTGAAAATTTGACTCCTCCATGTATACATAAGTTTAAATTAATGTACATAAATCAATGACCTTGTATTTTCATGCAATATTGTATAAGAATAATTTATAACGTGAAAATATTGAAGTCTTATAGGTTATAACACTCCAAAACACAAATCATGATGCAAACTTGAATATATTTTAATCCATTTCAAGAAAGTCAGGAGTGGTTACAATGTTAAATTAGTGCTTTTGAACCTTTTAATGTTGTCGAAATCTTTTGAAATTTTACATGTTCTTAATTTTTTTATTATACACACAATTCCATTAAAAAAATTAAGCATTTGGAAAGCTTGTGAAAATTGAGATAAAAAATGTGCTTTTCAATAGTGGTTACACACAAAGGTGTTCATTGTAGCATGGACTTACTGATTTACATTTACATGATGTCAATGTAAATGTTTGTCAAAAGCATTTCATGGCGTTGTGTAAATGTTTTGGGGGTGTGTAAATGTATATACTATATACCCTTAATGACCATACCTTCTTGCAAATCCATATTAATTAGTTGTGGGTGCATCCCAAAATCCATTTTTTGCAATGGACTGTTTTCATTAGTCATTGACAAAAAAATCATGATATATTTTGATATTCCCTAAGCATTAGCATTTTCTACCAATATGGGACTATAGTTGTCTTATTTCAAGAAATATCTTGAATGCACATTTTGCCCCAAATCATTGCTGAATAAAACTTTTATGATTACTACTATTTTTATATAACTTTCAATATTGAGTACTATTTATTGTAATTCATTGTAAGAATTTATTGTGATTCATCTTCACTCATTTAATTAGTTGTGGTGCATCCCAAAGCACAAATGTTTTCTTGCAATGGGCCATTTTGTTGTTCAGTTGGCCTATCACCAAAAATTTATGAAATTCTCCCCTCCTCAAGTTTTTTTTTTTTTTTTTTTTACATGATCACATAAAATCATATAAATGTATTTACACTTACACTATTTTGCATGACATAAAATAAATTTACGTGAACACATATCATGTTCTACACTTGCATGAAGTGTACATCCTAAACCATTTAGGAGCACAACATTGGTTTGAACCCATGACCTTTTGTGGTACAAGGGTCTAGAAGGGCGATACCAGTGACCCATCACCTTCAGGGTACAGACCAAGATCTTTGAGGGCTCAAATTTCGCATTCTTGATTCCTCAGCTCAGATCTCATTCCAGCAGTAAATTTCTCTCCTTGTGGTTTGCAGTGATCCTCCAATTTTGACACCTCATTGGCTTGATGCACTTCAACTAGTGTCAGGTAGTTCTTTTGATTTTGTAAAGATCCTCCCGTTCTGGGCTTTTTAAACTAAAACAAACAAACAACCTCAGGTTTCAGTTTTTTCATGATTTTCAGAGTCTCATAACCTCGTTTTGGTTCTCTAATATTTTCAACATTTAAAAATCTCTTGTCTTGGTTCTTAAAATATTTTCAGAATCAAAAGAACCCTCCAATTCTGGGTTTTTTGAATTATTTTAAAGAACAGATGGTTCTCCTAAAAGAACCCACAGCATGGAGAACATGGTGAGCAAGGGACATAGAATATATCATCCTAATGTATTATTGCAAGAGGTTGTGCTAAGAAAAACTTTAAACGCTTCTTGGACTTGCACATCCCAAGACACACACAATGTTGAACATTGTTGACGACATCATTGTAAGATGTGGGTTCTTCATTTTGTGAAGGTTTGGGGTTGGTGTTCAATATGGGAAAGAGTTTGATTTGACTGAGTCAATTGTAGTAATTGTGGGCATGCGTAGTCAAAGGTGCTTTTTGCATGTCTAGAAACATAAAGCAACTGCAAAAGTTAATCACTTTATCCATTTTTATCTTTATCCTAAATTCTACTCTTGTAATCTATTTAAAGCAGCCCAAAAGAGGAGATTAGGATATATGTATTTTGGGACTCTCCAAAGCTTAATTAAATTTGTTTGTGATGGGGGAATCAAAGATGCCCATCACCAAAAAAAAAAGAAATTGAACTTTGAGAGTTTCCACAATTAATTAATGAAATAATTTTTTGGTAATATAAATATAGTTAGCTTCTTTGGCATATTCTCTTGACTTTGAGCTTCTAACACAACAAAACACTTCACAACTTTTTTATGGCTCCTTTTTGCAAAAATGGCTAGACAAAATGTTCCACCAAATTATAAGATAGGGACACGTTGTTAATTATTGAACACATGTTCTACAATGGTGGATTGACTGTCAAGTTTCCACAAAATTTTCAATTTTTCTCTCCTTTGTAATTTCCTTAAATTTCAGCATTTGAAATAACTACTTTTTAATTTGGCATTTTAAGAAATAATTTAATTACCACCGAACCTGAAATTTATGTATTAGCTTAATAAAAAAGAAGATAGAAAAACTTGACACAAAATCAATAGGAAACACTCAAACTCCACTCAAGCTTTTTCAAATGTCAAATCTTGCAATTGATATCTTAAAAGGAAATTAAGGCATTAAATATTCCATGGGGAAAAGCCATGTTCTTTCAAATTGTTAAGCTCAGCTAGTGCAACTATAGCTATAAGAAGCTCCTCACAAGCTTTGGTAAGGAGAGTGTTCAACTTGAAAAAAATGAACACTCTTCCACTATAGTTAGGTGAAGTTTCAATCAGATCCCAAACTAAGGTCCAAAAAATGGTTTAAGTCCAAATGGCCTTTAGCCATACTTTGATGCCCTAACCTGCTTTGAACATGTCTAGGGGAACTAATTACCTTACCCTAAGGTATGTTAATTCATTAAATAATCCAAAAAATAATGAAATGATTTTTTGTGAAAACTTGAAGTTGACATGTTGGAAGTCATCATAATTATCATAGGTTACACTCTAAATAATTTCATGACTTGTGTGAGAATATCATAATAGATCATGGAAAATTCAATAATTTCAAATTTTAAAACAGATTAATTTTTTGAAAATTTAAAATTACTCGTTTGGTAAATGTGGAAACTGACCTTAGGCCATAGTACTATAGTACTACAAATGTCTATGTGTAGCAAGTATCAACATAAGAACTTGAACTTGTGATGTGTCCAACTCATTTTTTGTCCCCTATTACATTGTTATCAATTTTGAAATATCACAAATCAACTAATGCACCTATTTATGATGTTCAATTCTGGAAAGCTATCAATGCCATATTCTTGACATTCAAAATTGTTGAATTAGGACATATATTGACAAAATTGGAGATCTAATGCATGCAAAGCATCCTAAAATACAACAATAAAAATGCATTACATCCTCACCATTGTTTGCAAGTTCACAACTAATAAGGGATGGAAAATTAAAAGAGCACATTGTTTTAGAAAATGCTATGTGTAGAAATGGAGTCTTTGCATATGGAGCATATTATTGTGTTTGCAAAGGTCCACATTGGTAATAGTTGCTCTTCTTCCATCCTATACATCATTGCAAAATACTTTACCACATGACATTTATGCTTTATTCTTAGATGAGTGGTGGCAAGAAGAATATGATTCAAAATTGCAAACTAGACAAAAAAGTTGGAAGTAGGATTTGGGTCAAAAGAATTTTTATTATTGCCGTGCTAGGAATTAGGCTTGATGCCTTCGTCTATGTCCTTGAAATAAAAGGCTACAATATAGAACAACTTTGTGACTTTGAAATAACAAAAGAATCAATTGCTAGCCTTTCCAGTGAGGTATAATCTACTTACAACAACAAACCTTGCACTTTTTCATTAAAGTGTTTATTCCCTCGTTTTCTTAATCATTAATAGGCATTAATAGGTATATCACCATTCCAAGTGATCAATATCTAAGCTAAAGAAATATTATGAGTTAATGCAAAAGGAAAATATTACCAACCTGTCTATGGGTCATAAATTTAAGAGTTCAATCTTCACAAATACAAAACCATATTAATTGAAAACATTGCAATTACACCAACCAACATAATTGTATCCATCAATGTTCAACCTTCTTGTTGGGAAAGTTTGTATGAGAATTTTTGTGGTGGGTATGTTTTTGGTATTGCATCATCTTCCAAGTGCAGAATTGGTGTTTGCATCCAACCCAACCTGGATATTAATTAAGTGGAAGATGGAAATAAAGATTTTCAAGATGCGGTTAATACATTTTCCTTCCAATTTGTGATGAACATATATATGAAATTGTAGAAGAATCTTTGCAACAATAATTCAAAGGTAACACGACAATGATTGTGTAGTCATGATTTTATGATAATCATTCCCATAGACAAACCATCACCTTCATCACGAATAGTAGTGATTAGTTGCCATTCTTACATAAAGTAAATTTGCATTAAAGTGTTCAAAACATCCACTTTAGAGGTTCATTTTTCTTGGACTTTACTAACATTTATGTGAAAAAGTGAATCTAAAGCTATTGGAGATTGACCTTCTAGTTACTAACACAAGGGAAGTTTACAACAACCACTAAATCCTTGTTAGTGGCCAATAGTATTTGACCACCTTCATCATCTAGACATTGCATTTTCTAGAGATTCATCTTTCTCATAGGCTTTCAAGCTTTTGTACTACATATTCGAAAAGAAAGCCAAAAGAAACACAATTCCAAAGGTTAAGCAATCAAGTGTTCAATTAACAACATAACGCACATGGCAATGCACAACTAACCATGATGTGAGGAAATTCATTGCGGAAATTGCCATCACCAATTCATTGTGTTATTTGTAGAAGCAAACTTAATGAGGCTCTCTAGGCTTGCAAATTTATAATTGTGCACATTTTTGTCAAACACCATAAGGTTCATTCAACTCAACTTCTTAAATCTCTCCCAAAAGACAAGCACGCAAATTTTTTCCACATACAAAGTGCATGTAAGGTGAAAAGAAAAAGTCCTAAACATTACCATAATTGAATTGATGGTTTCCTTTTTTTCTTCATGGCCTAATGAGCTTGAACTTGAAGTAGTAAGAATTGTCTAGCCTTAAAGATGGATATTGCCTTCTTGCTTATAGACCATAAGCCTCCAATGTAAGTTGTGTTGATATATCATTATACCAAACTTGATTTTACATCAAACACACACATGAAAGCACCAAAACACACACTTTAATAAACAAGAAACATTAATAAAGTGAGATGCAAACACTTGGAACTCAACATATTTGTCTATGGGATACCAACCTATACATCATGGTGAGCCAAATATGGTTAGAAGGCGGAAAATTTACGACTTAACAATGAAAGAGATTGCATGTGATAAGATGTAGAGGGCAACTTTTAGCCATGTGCCAAGACAAAAGGTGCATGATCAAAATTTTAGAGTCATTGGTTCAAGTCCAATTTAATCCATATTTTAGTGAAATGTGAACCACACATAGTAATTAATAATGCATCCATTGAAACAATGCATATGGTTGAACAAAATGAAATTCAAAGCCAACAAAACCCTTGAATCATTAATCCCAATAGAATTTATAAAAATTTCCTCCATTATAGTTAGTTATATCAAATAGTTTAACATCTTTTTTTTTACATGTGAAGTTGAATTCCAAAACTTTTGCATGATTGTAGATGCCATGTTAGCTCGACCCCCAATACTTTCAACTTTAAGCACATACCCACATCCCATACCTTGTGTAAGATTTCAATAACATCTTTGCAAAATGAAATATTGTATTTCCAAAAATACCAAATGTGCCCATAAAACAATGCAATTTACATATTTGGTCACTAGCTTCAACCTCTATCACTTGGTTTAAGTTTCATGCACTAAGATCTTGTGATGAAATCCTCAAGCACACTTTTCACCTTAAACACTTATTTTGTGGAATCATAATCAATGCAAAACAAAATTGATGGACATAAACTTCCAAGGCAATGTATAATGTGTTCTACCATATTTATTTTTTGAAATAAAAGTTCATTTTCAAAAAATATTAATCCATTGCTCACATGTAATATTTTGGCGTATTGTAGAACAATTATATACTTGAATATACACATATGAGGAATATAATTTGTGCCATGATTCGATGGGACGAAAAAATAAATAGTTTCTTTTCCACTTCTAGTCATCTTCCTCTTTTGTTGTCCCACTTGATTCACCTTCATTTGAGGTACCTTTTACTCCGAAATGAGCTTGACAGTCACCAAGCTTTCCTGGGGATCAAGAAAAATGGTGATGTGAACCTAACTTTTGATAAAATATTAACAGCACTTGCAATATGCAATGGTAGAGGAGAAATCATTGTAACCATCCTTATGTAAAAAAAATTCATGTTGGCATGTAGTCAAAAGGCCATACCTTCATAGGATTGAATATCAATTGCCTTAGAATGTAATTGTTCACAACTCCATGTTTTTTTTATGTCCAACAAGTTGTGTAGCACTTCTTTCAATTCTTGATGTTCATCAATAACCATACCTTGTAATTGGAAAATCCCTTTCAAAACATCTTCATTCACCTTTCTTGATATGTTGATGTGGGAGTGCAATTTGGCCATTGAAGCCAATGTTGAAGCAACATTTGATAATATAGTCAACATGTGGCCTTTGATTTGCATGAGTCTCTCGGTTACAATGGTTTCATGTAGAGTTAATGTAATAGAGGACCAAAGTTGTGATGCAGTTTGCATCACATCAACCAATGCGATAATCCCACATTCCTTTGAGTCTTCTCTTCTAGTTGAAATTTGTTTTGCTATCTCTTCATGATTAACAAGACATGAAAGTGTTTTTAAACAACACATAACTACATGGCCATCTTCATACTTTTCATTTAATTGAATATAAGGAGTGCTAAATTTACTAGTGTCCAAATGTGTATGATGCACATATTGAAGATAAAAAGATATCTCCTTCAACAACATCTTGCTCCCCCCAGCTTTTTCAATTTGTAAAGCATGATTTTCATCTTTGGCCATGATACCCAAAACTTCTATGACGTTGCAATGGCCAATACAATTTTTGAATGAAGCTTCCTTTAACAAAATTTCAATCCCCCCATTCTTCACAATGGACTCGATAAATATATCTCCATGTTTTGCTAATATGAACAAAAGTGATGCAACACTATATGGCCGAGATAATTGGAAAATTGAAATTTTTTCCATAGGAAAAAATTGAAGCAACTCCTTGATAAATGAAAGCCGTTGATGTACAACTA
>Ga0209208_10004842_pt1 | contig 18914 bp, 7 predicted proteins | sample S1TSphfallax_3_FD_187694 | JGI IMG/M metagenome (GOLD analysis project Ga0209208, IMG submission 187694) | Host-associated microbial communities from peat moss isolated from Minnesota, USA - S1T2_Fd - Sphagnum fallax MG (SPAdes) (version 2) | ecosystem: Host-associated > Plants > Peat moss >... | reverse complement strand
ATTAATTTTCATTTTCATTTTGAATTGTTTCAAAAATTCATATCTTTGACATACGACATCAGATTTGAATGATTTTTACATTGTTGGATTTCTCTTACGAAGATCTATAAGCTTTCAAGTGTGTAGATATTTTGAAGACTAAGAGTTTTGGAGGTCCAAAAGATATTATCCCTATTTTTTGAATCGATTTGCATTAATTTTGGGAAAATTCATCTCTTTTGCATTTGGATGTGAATTCAGGTGTTGTTTTTGCCGTTGTGATTCTCGAGTGGGAAGCCACGTGTGTAAGGAGTTTCAATGTGTTTGGAGTTGCAAATTTGGTGTGTTACTAATTATTAGCACTCAAGTTTTTTCTTTGGGTGCAAGTATGTAGATAGGAGCCAACGGGATTACTTTATAAAAGGATTGTGAGTCAATTTTAATCCTTTTTTATTTTTTCATATGAAAAAAAAATTTAATGAATTTTTTTGCAAGTTGTTATTATATATATATATATATATAGTTGCCCCAATAGATCACATGTTTTGTGTTAATCATTGTTGAATAAATATTAATTTTTCAAAGTGTGCAATTCATTTTGAAATTTATCATAATTTTGAATCATGCTAAAATATGTTAATTATTTTTGGTTTTTTTTTCATATTATAAATTACAACTTTGTTTTGTATGTCATGCACATTACACCCTACTTACATGTGGTAAGGATTCTTGAAAATTAAAACTTTTAAAAATAATTTAAATTCTTAAAAATGTAAAATTCCATATCTTTTAAATTGAGTGCTTTTTGAGCTTGGGCAGTAGGTTGTTGTCATCTAAATTTTTTTACCATCAAAATTATGTTATTATAATAGTCTTTTACTTAGTCTTCATAAAATTAACCACATCTAACATAACACATATTCAACTTCAAATGTCCTTTTTAAAAATCAAAACCCAAAATTTAATTTAATGAATTTTTAATTTGAATTCCTCAACTTTCATATTAGTCATTTAGCACAACTTGGAATGATTAACATAACTTTAAAATGTCCAAAAAAACATATGTAAAAAAATTCACAGTTTACACCACTATTTGACATGGTTTTTTATTCCTTTTTCTGTATTCCCACCCCTTTGGTAATACACATCATATATCCCTACCCATAGGTGGAAAAATGCTACACCATCAACAAATTTCTATATTTGAATTCCTATCATAATTTTTGAGTGAAAATTACAAAAAGTGGGGATTGTGTTGTCTGAAAGTTACCCCATTTTTATGTTGTTAGGATTGCACCTTTCTTCCCATTTTTATGTTGGTTGGGTTGTGGATTGCCCAAACATAGAAATTAGGGTTTAATGGAAGGTAGATTGTTATTTATGTGGTGCTATTAAATTCAATGTTCTTGGGGTGAGATTAAAGTAATGACTAGTAGACCTTTGTGATGGTGAAATTAGGCAATAAACCACATTCGTCATTTCTTTCGTTGTGAAGGCCCCAAGTACATTTTGGGTTTCCAAAACATTTTTGGGGATGGAGGTGTGATAACCATATAAATGCAACATCCTTGGGTTACCATGTAATCGGAATTTGGGGGTTAATAATAAACTGCAACATGTTCAACATCCTTATAGAATTAGTTTAAGCCATAAGTGCATCAACCCTGTGTTATGGTGGTTTTAAGGTTGTTTGCCCATATTAGGGTTAGGGTTCACCATGAACAACATTCAAGCTTTTGAGACAAGGAACAAGTTCATTATTGTATTGACAAGGTGAGGGGTGAGGTTTAAACCACCCATGCCAGTTGTAATGTTAATGGAAGAGAATTCCTTGGATTCAAAAAGAGATTTACATTTGAAAAAAAAATTACATTGTTGTTGTGGGACATGGAGGACATGTATGGCACCTCCAAGGGACCCCGCCAATATTTAGGAATGGTTAACACCATCGAACTGGATGATTTCATTTGAGAGTTTGATACTTGGTGTGATATGTAATAGCTGCAAAATCCATAGTTGTTTACGCCTTTCTTTGCATGGAAAGGTTTGTTTTCGCATTTGGAGGGCCACCCATGGATGATTACCATGAATTCTATTAAGTCCGTGATGTTGAGATTAAGAAATGGCCTTAATAAAAAAAAACCAATTTGCAATTACAATTTGTGACTAAAAAATAGTTATGATCAACTTTGTAACTAAAAAATCCTTTAGTTACATAAGTGAAATTGCATTGAACCTTTAATCGTAAATAATGTTTAGCATATTGTCAGCATATTTCTCATGGATGAAATATATGCTCAATGTATACACTTTCATCCTTTGACTAGTGTATAACATTTGCAACTATTAATCATTCTTTTGCAAATAATAAATACCGTTACCACTAATTGCCATTTGTCAACATAATAATTTTTTCGACAATTTTTTTAATTATTGAAATATTAATCTAGGCCATCCATTATGGATGGCCATAGATTTTAACACATTTCCTGATCATATTTTGCCACATGACAAAACTTGGAATTTTTAATGTATAATATTATATAATATGTAATGAAAAAAATCAACATGGTTCAATTTCAACTATTTACGTACATTTTGCTAGTTTCATATGTTTTGATATTGAATTGAATTTCAGCAATTTTAGTTTTCAATTCAAATTTTTGAAATTTTGATTTGGGCTTTAAATTCAAATAAATCCTTTTACTTCAAATAATTTTAAATTAATTTTGTAATCTCACATATCCTTAATTTTCTAAAAACCATCAAATAAACGAAATGGGGTGTGGAATTGGCCTAGCCAGTAGGCTCATAACTCACACATTAAGTCACCACATCATGAGGAAAAACAGTCTGAAGTCATCGTATTTAGAGATTAGGTACCAACGTAAAGCCAAACTAGTTAAAGTATGGAAATTTCTGTTGTTGGGTGATCTATGACTGAGATTGGTCCGTAGATGGGTGTTGCAAATCCTGATATTTTGATTAGAACAGTCTGACAGTTTTACCATTTTTGGACAGCCCTGTTAGGAATTAGTAAACACCAACATTGGCGAATGGTGCTGTATATGAAACAATATAGTCAGTATAATATAGTAACTAGTTTTTTGTGATGGACTCCTAATTGCCAACCTGACTGGCTTCCACGTCCATTCGTTGCATCAAAGGTTCCTTGACAAGGTAAAACACTTGTGTAGGCAACCTTTGTAGGTGCAAATTATTTTAATAGCGGAGTAATGTCCAGTAGGGTTTAGCCTGCAGGAAAAGGGGGGGAGTTGCACCGCATGCTCATATCCACAAGATTCTAAACTTGTATCTTTTTAAAACTTTGGAGGGCGGGCATATTGACAGCCTTGCTACTTGCTCGTTGGTATTTGACTTATGTGAACAATCCAAGAAACAGGTTGTAAAATCCTCAAATTCATCCTGAAAATTCTCACTAAAGTTTTGATCGCCAGCAATATATTGAAAGCATAAACTTTACATGTGCTTTTCTAAGCCCTTTTGACAGTTGACAAAATGCCCCATTCACAGTACTGCATGGCAAGTATCAAGAGGTAGCTAGTCGTTGCAAGTGGTAAAAGTAGATTCCCAAAAGGAGGCCACTATGCATACATCTTGAAGTCGAAACAACATGGTAAATACAGTTATCCGTAAAGCAAGGAAATCACAGCAGCAGATCTCAGAGTTTGGTCCAGCGTTTTTTTGTTTTCAACAGGCCCAGGTCTAGAGGCCAGCCACAAATAGACCGATGTGGAGGCTTAATTGGCAAGGCAAGCATCTCAATGGGGTGCAACGATTGCCACCATTTTTTGTGTGGAGGCAAATTGGAGCTACCTAGTCACTTAAGAACTTGAATTGGACAGCAAGGCTAAAAAGTCTGTTATAAAATTTATTGGCAAAACCATGCTTCTCATCAGTAGTTTAAGAGAATGAGTTAGAGATTTAAATAAAAATTACAGTGATCAATTTAAGGTTGAAATAGAAATGTGACTTTCAGGTCAACGTTTTGATGGAAATTGCCATAGTGCAACATGGAGAAACACAACATAAAATGACAGTATGAAAAAAGGAACAATAGAAGATCCAAATGCAAAAAATATTAAGAAAACAACATGGACCCAAAGAATTGAGGGGTGTTTGAGCCCCAATCCTTGTGGATCCTGCTCACTGCAGGCCAACTCAGTCTTACACAACCCACTCACGTTCAAAGCAAACCTGCACAATGCAAAAAAAAAGCCAATGATTGAATACAGAAACAAAATAGCCTAATGCCAACCATAAAGAAAATTGCCCAGGACATTTGGAAAACACAATAAGAGGAAAAAAACCAGGAGTGATGAAATGTATAGAATGAAAATTAACCAACAATGAAAATGAACTGTAGATCCAAATCTCCCTTCCATGATTTATATTTATGCCTAGGAAGCTTGCAAATAAGCCACATACATCTGGTACCAAACTAAATTGCATTATAAATCAGCAATCAACTGCCATAAGAGCTACATTTCAAAAACTGCACCAAGTCCTAATGATAATACAACCCAAAAATCTAAGAATCAATTGCATACCTCACCTTATTATGAGTCCATTCCTCCATGGCATCCCCAAAAGGAAAAGTATACAAACTATAATGTTCCTAAGCAAACATCTTCACAGCCAAATCCAAATGGGTAATTAACTTATTTTGTAACTTGGATTTCATGAATGACAATGTGAAGAAACAATGTTCATCTTCTCCATTAACCTAGATCATAACTACAAATAACTCTACTCAAGCAAAATATTTAGATAATTGATGCTAGAAAAGGGTGCTTGATGTAAGTTTAGACCCCAACTGAATGACTTGGTCATGTAATATTGGCAGTTACAAAGAAGTTGCATGGTTGAAAAAAGATGTTCCAAGATTAGGTATGCCTTCATCAACGAAAGTTTGGATCTTCACCCAATTAGAATTTGAACCAATGGTTTTTTCAAAATAGAAATTAGCCTTTAGTAAGGTTAAGTGACTTTGGAATGAGTCTTCAACAAGAGGGTTCAACTAGTACTAAGGATATGTGATGCACGTGGCATTCAACAATTCTTGATTTGGGAATTGATGCTCAAATTTTGAAATCAAGCACATAGTAGCATGTGAACACTTGAGCTTGGCAACTTCAAAATATGTTGTCCAATCATCTCTAGTAGCTTCACTGAACACCCAAGTGTCTGGGTATTTCTCATGCAACTAATATTGTTTCTTCGAAAATAAAAAATCACATATTGAATGTTTGTTGTTGAATCAATCCACCAAGTAGTAAGCAACTGGTCATTGCTACTATCATGCAAGTCCAAGAATAATTTGAAATGTTATTGGCCATACTTATTAGAATTCAACTTGTATAATTTTGCACAACACAATTTAACAATAGTCACAAAATCACACACAAATGTGTCACATGCTTGAACGAACTTAATGAGTGCATGAACTACCTTTAACATGGGCATGATGCACATCAACCCATTACCACCTCAACATCACAAAAATACTCAAGGTTTGTTTTTGTTGCCACCACACAATTTAAGTCATTGTTCATGTGAACCATTAGGGTTTTATTTAGCAAACACTCTCTTCATTAGGGACAACATGGAGATCCACTTAGCTTTTACATTGTGGAGCAATTTCAAAACCTTAGTTTCAAGCAACATGGCAAGGTTGCCATGTTCAAGGTGCCTTTTTGGTGAAGAATAATAATATGTGTGAGTGGTTTGCAACAAGCTCTCAAGCTTAATAACCAAAGGTTGATTAAAAAAGGTATGCATTGCTAGGTTGATGTGATGTGCCATGCCATTTTAATTATAAATTGAGCACTACTTTATACTTGAGTTGTGTAACAAGGCTAGTTTGTATGCTTATGAACATCACAACCTTGTCAAATGCAAAACATGTAAGCTTACTAACAACCTGTTCTACTGTCAAACCCCCATACTCTACCAATGACTTTAATATCAATGTAGTGTTGTTATCAATAGTGCTTCCACTAAGCAACCTCTCAAGGTTCAACAATAATGGGACCCTCTTAAAGCCATCAACAATGTGTGCATGCACACTACACCATGTTTGGTTGTCAATAATGGTTACTTCATCACAATTGACAATGATGTATTTAGCTTTTTGGATAGAACCTTTCGTGGATTCCATGACAATGTGATGTATTATTCTTGCCATCTCCCAATTTGACGAATCACTCCAGTGCTTGCGAGACATGTTCTTCACCTTTAAGAAATCAAAATAACATTTTCATGTTTTCGAAATTAATCAAAGGTTGAGTAAATTTCAAAAGCCAAAATATGGCTATAAATTACAAGAACTTCCGCTTCTTCTCACTAACCAAACCTCCAACACACACCATGTTTGCAACAAAATTTTGACCTATGTCGATAAACAAACATTCATTTGTAGCATGATGGTTGTTTATTGACATGAAGTATTGTCTCTTTCTCTCTTTAACTTGCGAGCATCTTCAATTGCCTAATGCATGTAGACATTACATCAACAAATACAGAAAGGAACACTCTGCACTTGCACAACAATGCACACAACAAAACATCATACAAGAATAAATGCATTTGAATGTGAAAGATTTTGACCTAACTTCATCCTTCATTCATTCACTTTTTCACATGTTCATTCACTTGTTTGTTCAAGTCCTCATTCATCCATTTCATCATTCATTCACTGATAGGTTTCATTCATTCATCTTGCTCATTTATTAATCCCAAACCAAGGTGCCTCTTGCCATGCTCTTGGTACCATTGGAAACCACTTGATGAATAGGGGTGTGTTGGGTTCCTTTTGTAATGTATCCACCTATGGTACATAAGTTATTAAATATTCAACAATATTTTCATTGAAAATTTATTGAAATCACAACTCAAATTTTAAGGGAATTTGGAATCTCCCTTGTTATTGTTGAAAACCCCTTAGTGATTATGATATAATGAAGGTGATTTCAAAAAACAAAACTTAAGGTGTGAAAGATATTAATTTTGAATTATTTTGTCATTGAAAATTTAATTAACAAAGCCCCTAGCATTATTTTACAAGGACCCTAACGCGCTCCCAAGCTCCTTAATGGATTCAAATGTGAATATAAATTGAAAATGATGGAAGAGCAAGGAGTCGAGGTATGCTCCCTAACTTGTAGCACTTTGGGGGTAGGAGGGTGTGTTAGAGCTCCAGGATGGGACTAAGAAGAATGACAAGCATCAACTACTCACACAAACCTACACAAACCAAACATAAGGTGGTTAATGCATAGTTAAAGCACTTTTGATGTTAGGATGAGCCACGGGTAACTCGAACTTACAAGACCCACCACGGCCCAGACTTGGGGGAAGCCACCACCTTCCCCTTTATAGTATATTTTGCGCCTTTCCACGAAGCCCACATCCAAATGACATTTTGTCCTGGGCCTCCCATTTTGGAGTCCCGAAATTGCCAAAATTGGGACCCTTACGACTTTGCGGCCCCATAACTTTACATGTAGACCTCTAATTGAAATGAGGTCTAAAGCAAAGTTATAGCCCTTGTCGAGATTTTTCCAATGATATGTCACACGCCACTTGTACGTAATGAAATCGGGTTGATTCCCAAATTTTTGTGGTCGGGAATCAAATTACCAATTTGACCTCCGGCCTTTCTTTTGGCCATAACTTGTATTTTCAATGTCCAAATGGGTCATGAGAGCCCATTTTAGACATTTACGTTTCAATAACTTTTCAATGATATAAAAAACTCTTCAATCCATTGGGTTTTGACCCTTGCAATCGCTTTCTAAACATTCGGGAGTCCACCGGGACTCCAAACTCCCAAAGTGGAAGCTCCCTTGAGAATGTGAAGGTTCATTCCCTCACACTTTCCTTCATTCCCAGGTTTCCTCTTGGCCCGAAACCTTGCAAGCCCTTACCTTGGTCGCAAGCCCAAGGCTAGGGTTGTGATAGACCCTCCTTTTTCTTACCTTTTTATCTCTATAGTTCACTCTATGTTTCGTCAACATCAACGAGAGCAAGTGGCGCTCCTCTGCCTGTAGGTGTTGGGAGTTCCAAACTTTGGGACCTTTGTTGTTCGTCATGAACCAAAAAAAGAGGAGGAGCAAGATGGAACCCTTGTGACCGGACAAAAAATCACTCTAACAATGTGAACATAATGGGTTTTAAGGTTTCATTTTTGTTTGACTATTGTTAATAACCATCAACTTTTTACATGTTTACAACGAAAATTATTCCATTGTTGTTGCAAGGAATGCATGAGTAGGCAACATTATTTGTCTATGTGTTATGGAGAACAAGAACTACATCGAACAATGGATGGTGGAAGGAGCATTTACATTGAAAAAAGGTTTGCTTAATTAACGATGAAAGGTAAAATAAGAAGCAGAATGAAGGAGTGAAATAACAAGTTCTTGTTTGTATGAAATTATCTTCTTATTGCAATTTAGACTACTAGGCTAATCGTTGATAAACTTTGTTATGCTAATGATTTAGTAGAATAGATGTATGGATTTAAAAAATGATAGATGATGTTACAACCTTAGCCTTGGGCTCATGACCAAGGCAAGGGCTTGTGAAGGAGAGTGTGAGTGAATGAACCCCCACAATCCCAAGTGAATTCCCACTTTGGGAGTTAGAGTCCCTATGGACTCCTAAATGTTTAGAAAGTAATTTCAGGGGTCAAAACCCATTAAATTAAAAATTTCCTTATATCATTAAAAATCTCTTGGAACGTAGATGTCTAAAATGGGTTCTTATGACCCATTTGGACACTTAAAGCATAAGTTATAACCAAAAGAAGGGTCGAGAGACAAATTGCCCATTTGACTTTCGACCATTAAAAGTCAGGAATCGCATTGATTTCCTTGCGTGCAGGTGGCATGCCACATACTGTTGGAAAACTTTCGATGAAGGATACAATTTTTCTTTAGACCTTACCTCAATAAATGGTCTACACACAAAGTTATGGGACTCCAAAATCACGGGAGTCCCAATTTTGGGAATTTCAAGACTCTGATTTGGAAGTCCCATGACAAAATGACATTTGGGTGCTAGCCCCATGGCTAGGCACAAAAAATACTATAAGGGGGAAGGTGGTGGCTTCCCCAATTCCGGGCCATGGTGAGTTTTGTGAGTTCATGTTTGCCCATGGCTTGTTCGTTCATCAAAAGTGCTCCAGCTACACTTTAACCAACTTGTTGTTTGGTTTGTGCAGGTCCGTGTGAATAATTGATTTGCTTTTCAATCTTCCTAGTCCCCATCCCGGAGCTCCAGCATGCTCATTTACCCTCGAAGTGTTGCGAGCCAAGGAGCGCGCCCCAATTCCTCCTCCTTCCGATGTTTTCACCTTTGTATTCACAATTGAATCCATCAAGGAGCTTAGGGTGCATCACATGATATGAAGGGTTGATGTTGAAGTTTGATGAAGAAAAGAAGGCTAACAACTCATATGGACTGAATGAACCTTGAGAGTTCTGACCTTAAAGCCATACTTCAATAGATTCTGGATTTTTAATGATATGAATTGGTGTTTGGCAACCAGTAGTACATGGCCACTAAGGAAACGTGTGATGAAGATTCATACAATTGTAACAGATTTGCAAATCTGCATGTATAGAAGTTGGTTTTGTTAGAATAAATAGACATTAGCAGAACCACTCCTTGACAATGGTATCACAAATCAAGTGCTGAATATGGTTATCAAGTTCCAAAGATTTTAATTTTAATTTTAATTTTTTTTTCCAATTAAGTTTGTTCTTTTAATCTTCCCTTTTCTTTTCAATACACCCCCTCGTTGGAAGAAAAAGAGGGGTGGGGAGGGCCCACCCCCCATTTTCTTTTCGTGGTATATACTGCTATTGTAAAGCTCAAGAAGAATAAGGGTGGCAAGGGAGTTCTTTTGTGGTTTTGTTGGTGGGCAAATGACACTTGTAATAAAAATAAAAAATAAAAAGGAACATAAAATAAAATAAAAGGGTGGGGAGGTGGGGTGAACAAGAATGTGGAACTTCGTTTTGTTGTTGTCATATGTTTCAAGCTTTCTGAACCTACCAAGTTTGGAAGCTTGTGTCATTTGGGGGAGGCCCAAGACAAATTGGTTTGGAGGGAGTCCAATCTAGACCTCCTTTTTATTTTTCATTGTTTTCTAATTTTCCGAACTTAAGGCATAGGTTGGGCACCAGTATGAACTTGTCAACATTTTGTTTCGTTTTTATCCATATGGAAGATTTTTCATTGATAATTTGGATGATTTTTTCATCCATCTAGTTTATGACAAGTGGTTGGTGAATGGACGCGTATGCTAGTTTTCGAACAACATATTAGTGACCATGCACTAGACACTTTGACCCCTATAATCGGATAGATGTCAGACAATTTCACCCTTAAAACCAGACAAAAAATTAGTTTTTTGAATCAACTTTCATTTTCATTTTGAATTTTTCAAAAAATCATATCTTTCACATATGACATCAGATTTGAATTATTTTTACACTGTTGGATTTTTCTTACAAAGATCTATAAGCTTGCAAGTTTGTAGATATTTTGCAGACTAAAAGTTTTGGAGGTCCAAAAGATATTTTCCCTATTTCTTGAATTGATTTGCATTAATTTTGGAAAAAATTATCTCTTTCACATTTGGATGTGAATTCAGGTTTCGTCTTTGTTGTTGTGATTCTCAAGTGGGAAGCCACATGTGTGAGGAATTTCAGTGTGTTTGGAGTCGAAAAGTTTTGGAGTTGCAAATTTGGTGTGTTAGTAGTTATTAGCTGTTGAGTCTTTTCTTTGGGTGTATGTATGTAGATAGGAGCCAACATGATTACTTTACCAAAACATTGTGAATCATTTTTAGTCCTTTTTTATTTTTTCATATGAAAGAATTTTTGAATGAAATCTTTTGCAAGTTGTTATTAAAAATACATATAGTTGCCCCAATAGATCACATGTTTTATGTTAATCATTGTTGAATAAATATGAAAATTTCAAAGTGTGTAAATTTTGCCAAATTTTGCATTTCATCTTGAAAATTTATCATAATATTGAATCATACCAAAATATGTTAATTACTTTAGGTTTTCTATTATTATTATAAACTACAACCTTTTTTTGTATGTCCATGCACATTACACCCATTTACATGTGGTAAGGGATTTTTGAAATTTATTTTTAAAAAAAATTAATTATTATTTTTTAAATGTAAAATTCCATATCTTTTAAATTGTGAGTGTTTTTTGAACTTGGGTAGTAGGTTGCTATCATCTAAATTTTTTTACCATCAAAATTATGTTATTACATTAATCTTTTACCTAGTCCTTTGTAAAATTAGCCACATATAAGATAACATCTATTCAAGTTCAAACATCATTTAAAAAACCAAAACCCAAAATTTAATTTAATGAATTTTTAATTTGAATTCCTCAACTTTCATATTAATCATTTAATACAACTTGGAATGATTAACATAACTTTTAAATGTCAAAAAAAAAAATGTAAAAAAATTCACTATTTACACCACTATTCAACATGGTTTTTGACTCTTTTATCTATATTCTCACCCCTTTGCTAGTACACATCATTTATCCCTACCTTTAGGTGGAAAAATGTTACACAATCAACAAATTTTTATATTTGAATTCCTGTCATAATTTTTAAGTGAAAATTACAAAAAGTGGGGGTTGTGTTGTATGAAAAACCCCCATTTTTGTGTTGTTACGATTGCACCTTTCTTCCCATTTTTATGTTGGTTGGGTTGTGGATTGCCCAAACATAGAGATTAAGGTTTAATGGAAGGTAGATTGTTATTTATGTGGTGCTATTAATTCAATGTTCTAGGGGTGAGATTGAAGTAATGACCAATAAACCCTTTTGGTGGTGAGATTAGGTAGTAACCACATTTGTCGTTCCCTTAGTTGTGAAGGCCCCAAGTGCATTTTGGCCTTCTAAAACATTTTTGGGGATGGAGGTGCCATAAACATATAAGTGCAACATCCTTGGGTTACCATGTAATTGGAATTTGGGACTTAATAATAAATTGCAACATGTTCAACATCCTTATAGGACTAGTTTAAGCCATAAATACATCAACCTTGTGTTACGGTGGTTTTAAAATCGTTTGCTCATATTAGGGTTAAGGTTCACCACGGACAACATTCAAGCTTTTGAGACAAGGAACAAGTTCATTAGTGTATTCACAAGGTGGGGGGTGAAGTTTAAACCACTCATGCCATTTGTAATGTTAGTGGAAGAAGATTCCTTGGATTCAAAAGTAGATACTAGAAGAAAAACATGTATTTTCAACTAATCTTTACGACTAAATTTTAGTTACAAGAAACATTTTGCAACTAAAATCCCTTTAATCACCTAAAACAAGTCACATGTGATAAATTAGTCTCAAAAGACAAAGGGTATTGTATGAAGAAAAAAATCAACATATACATTTCATCTTTTGATTCCATTGTATACATATTATCACATGCGACTAAGATGCAACTATTTTGGTCATAATTGAGGGCAAATGATGTGTTGCCACGTGTCTTAATATTTGATTATTTAAAATATATATATTTTTGAAATAATCTAAAACGTTCAATTTAAATACTTGGATGATCTTATATTATGACACATGGCCCAATGTAAGTATGCCACATGGCATTTAAAAATTACTATAAATATTAATATTAAGTTGGTAGGTACCTAAGTAGGTATGTACATAAATAAGTGCTTACAAACTTAGGTTACATACCAACCTACCTACTTAGGTAAACAAATAGATAGGTAGGTTTTACCTTCCTAGGTTAAATACCCATTCATATAGGTAGGTATTTAAATAGGTACATAGGTCGACCTAAGTAGGGAGGTCAAACTAAGTACCTACCTAACTAGGTAGATAATTAGGTTAGGAAGGTAAAATTTTCGAAATGTGCATAATTTTTTTTTTTTTGGGTTGAACCTTTTGATTAGTTCATCCCATGTGCACAAATTTCTTAATGTGAAATTGGATGACCACACCCCCTTGTTTATATAATGTTCAAAATAGGAATGAAAAACAAACAATAAGGGATAAATTTTGAAGTTACAACTTCCTCACAAATTAAGTTGTAATTCCAAAACTTTCTTCATGCCTTACTTTTTTAGTTTTTAGATTTCTAAACAATTCAAGTATTAAATAATTATTTAATTAATAATGATTAAATTTACATATATTTAAATTATAAATTATACACTACAAATATTCAGTATTCATTATCAATTACTTAAATAAGCAATCACTTTTTAATATTTAACAAACTAACTATCTAATTACTCACAAATTATTAATACATAATTCATAAATTAATTAATAACTAAAATATTTTATTAAATTTTAAAATCTGATTGAATGATATATAATATAATTAATGTGAAATTAATTTAATGACTATAATTTAAAAACTAACTATTTAAATATTTATGTTAAAATTATAAGTAATGAATTAACAATTGCTATTAGAAAGTAAAATTTTACATGTAAAAAATTATTATTATTCAACTAATTACATTACTTATTATATAATTACATTTATTGTTGTACAAATTATTATAGGTTAAATCATTTTTTTTCTTGGTAAATATTAATTATAAATACGATAATTTGTGAAATTAAAATTAGTAAAATAATTATTTTAACAACATTATAATTTTTCCAAATTTTTAATTCAGGTTTCAAGTTATAAATTACAGAGTGTGAATATTTATGTTCAATTAGAAAATAATTATGCACACACTAATTAATTCTTATATGAGGTAATTGCAATGATTTTAAAGTAATGTCACATTAATTACATTAATTAATTAATAATAATATAGTAATTTAAATTAAAAATTATACAAATCTATGTTATAACAATAATCATTTAGTGTAACTTAGACTTAATAAACATAATCATTTATAATTATTTATAAAATTGATTTATTATGGATAAGACTAGTAGAAAAAACCCTTAAAACTCAATCAATCATTTTTTGAATTAAAATATAAGCCTAAGATTCCAAAATAGTAATTCAGAATTCAAATATCAAATTTCAAGTTCAAATAAAAATATTTAAAATCAAAATGCCGATTTTTAGACTCAATATTTTTTTTTGAATCGAAATACTAATTTTTAGAATAAAAAATAATAATTTAGAATTCAAATATCAATTTTGGATCAAATAATTTTTTTGAATTTAAATAAAAAATTCCAGAATTGAAATGTCAATTTTCATATTCAAATAACAATATTCAAAATTGAAATGTCCATTTTTAGATTCAATTAATAATTTTCTGAATTGAAATAACAATTTTCAGATTTGAATAAAAAATTCAAAGTTCAAATATTAATTTTGAGATTCATTATATGAACTTTATATATATATAATTTTAGTACATACATTACAATACACCTCTATGTCATTGTAGAATACCTTTAGGATGTAACTAATTTGGTGATTATTGCGACTGATGGGACATATCAACCTATTAATGGATGAAAATAAATATAAAATTGATCCAATCAATAGGATGAAATTTTCTAATAGTTACATCATAGTTCCGAAAATGACAAAAATAGTTGAAATTTGGTCTTGTAGTTGCAAATATTCCCAAATCTAGTCACAAACGATTACAAGTCACATGTAGTCATAAACGGAGTGGTTACATTTTGGTTGATTTCTATTAATGAGATTTATGTTTGAAAATAACTTTTGCACCATTGATGTGGGACATGAAGGACATTTATGGCACCTCCAAGGGACCCTGCTAATATTTGGAAATAGTTAACACCATCGAATTGGATGATTTCATTTGAGAGTTCGATATTTGGTGTGATATGCAATAGCTGCAAAATCCATAGTTGTTTACCCCTTTCCTTGCATGGAAAGGTTTGTTTTCGCAGTTGGAGGGCCACCCATGGATGATTACCATGAATTTTATTAGGTCCATGATGTTGAGATTTAAAAATGGCCTTACTAATAAAAAATCAATTTGTGATTAAAAAATAGTTACAATCAACTTTGCAATTAAAAAATCCTTTGGTTACATAAATGAAATCACATTGAACCTTTAATCATAAATAATGCTTAACATAATGTCAACACATTTCTCATGGATGAAATATATGTTCAATGTATACACTTCCATCCTTTGACTATTGTATAACATTTGCAACTATTAATCATTCTTTTGCAACTAATAAATAACCTTACCGCTAATTGCCATTTGTCAACATAATAATTTTTTGGAATTTTTTTTATTATTGAAATATTAATCTAGGCCATCCATTATGGATGGCCATAGATTTTAACACACTTTCTGATCATATTTTGCCACATGACAAAACTTGGAATTTTTAATCTATAATTTTATATAATATGTAATGAAAAATATCAACATGGTTCAATTTCAACTATTTAAATAAATTTTGTTAGTTTCATATGTTTTGAAATTGAATTGAATTTCAGCAATTTTAGTTTTCAATTCAAATTTTTGAAATTTTGATTTGGGTTTTAAATTCAAATAAAGTGCCTTTTACTTCAAATAATTTTTAATTAATTTTGTAATATCACATATCCTTAATTTTGTAATAACCATCAACTAAACGAAATGGGGTATGGAATTGGCCTAGCCAGTAGGCTCATAACTCACACATTAAGTCACCACATCATGAGGAAAAACAGTCTGAAGTCATCGTATTTAGAGATTAGGTACCAACGTAAAGCCAAACTAAAGGAAGAATCTTAAACTTTTCTACTTTCCTCTCTGACTTGTAGCCAAATTTGGCTTAAGTCCTCTCACAAATTTGGAAAAAGAAGAAGTTAAAGTATGGAAATTTCTGTTGTTGGGTGATCTATGACTGAGATTGGTCCGTAGATGGGTGTTGCAAATCCTGATATTTTGATTAGAACAGTCTGACAGTTTTACCATTTTTGGACAAGCCTGTTAGGAATTATTCAACATCAACATCAGTGAATGGTGCTGTATATGGAACAATATAATCAGTAGAATACAGTAACTAGTTTTTTGTGATGGACTCCTAATTGCCAACCTGACTGGCTTCCACGTCCATTCGTTGCATCAAAGGTTCCTTGACAAGGTAAACCACTTGTGTAGGCAACCTTTATAGGTGCAAATTATTTTAATAGCGGAGTAATGTCCAGTAGGGTTTAGCCTGCAGGAAAAGGGGGGGAGTTGCACCGCATGCTCATATCAGCAAGATTCTAAACTTGTATCTTTTTAAAACTTTGGAGGGTGGGCATATTGACAGCCTTGCTACTTGCTCGTCGGTATTTGACTTACGTGAACAATCCAAGAAACAGTTCGTAAAATCCTCAAATTCATCCTGAAAATTCTCACTCAAGTTTTGATAGCCAGCAATATTTTGAAAGCATAAACTTTACATGTGCTTTTCTAAGCCCTTTTGACAGTTGACAAAATGCCCCATTCACAGTACTGGATGGCAAGTATCAAGAGGTAGCTAGTTGTTGCAAGTGGTAAAAGTGAATTCCCAAAAGGAGGCCACTATGCATACATCTTGAAGTCGAAACAACTTGGTAAATACAGTTATTCGTAAAGCAAGGAAATCACAGCTGCAACACTTGGAGTTTGGTCCAGCGTTTCTTGTTTTCAACAGGCCCAGGTCTAGAGGCCAGCTACAAGTAGACCAATGTGGAGGCTTAATTGGCAAGGCAAGAATCTCAATGGTGTGCAACAATGGCCATCATTTTTTGTGAGGCAAATTGGAGCTACCTAGTCACTTAAAGAACTTGAATTGGACAGCAAGGCTAAAAAGTCTGTTATAAAATTTATTGGTGAAACCATGCTTCTCATCAGTAGTTTAAGAGACAATGAGTTAGAGATTTGAATAAAATTTCAAGTGATTAATTTAAGGTTGAAATAGAAATGTGACTTTCAGGTCAATGTTTTGATGGAAATTGCCATAGTGCAACATGGAGAAACACAACATAAAATGACAGTATGAAAAACAAGGAACAATAGAAGATCCAAATGCAAAAAAATATAACATGGACCCAAAGAATTGAGGGTGGTTTGAACCCCAATCCTTGTGGATCCTGCCCACTGCAGGCCAACTCAGTCTTACACAACCCACTCACATTAAAAGCAAACCTGCAAAACCCACATGTTAGCCTATGCCAATGCAAAAACAAATCCAATGGTTGAATACAGAAACAAAATAACCTAATGCCAAGCATAAAGAAGATTGCCCAGAACATTTGCTAAACACAATAAGAGGCAAAAAAATCCAGGAGTGATGAAATGTATAAAATGAAAATTAAACAACGATGAAAATGAATTGTAGATCCAAATCTCCCTTCCATGATTTATATTTATGCCTAGGAATCTTGCAAATAAGCTGCATACATTTGGTACCAAACTAAATTGCATTATAAATCAGCAATCAACTGCTATAGGAGCTACATTTCAAAAATTGCACTAAGTCCTAATGATAATACAACCCAAAAATCTAAGATTCAATTGCATACCTCACTTTATTATCGGTCCATTCCTCGATGGCATCAGGCTTTATCGAGAACCTCCCCTGGGATCCAGGGGAATGGCACTAGAAAGAAATATACCCGCTCGGCGACGCGCCCTTTTTTGGCTACACTGCCAAAAGGGGCTACAAAAACACCAAGGGGCCCTCTCACTCACCTGGAATCATCAAGTTCATCAACAACCTTGACCTCAAGAACTCCACCACCTCTCAGGTGGTCGCCAGGATCTGGCACAACACCCGTCCTAGGAAGGTTGGCACCCTGATCTGGCTAACCCTCAACCAGGGTCTCCCCACAGGACCTGGCTGCAGGTGATGGGAATCCCTCCCACCTGCAACACATGCGACACCGGGACCCCTGAGTCCCCCCAGCATTGCCTCTTGGACTGCCCTCCCGCATAGCGCGCATGGGTGGCTTTCAGGAAAGTCTGGGAGGAATGGAAGGCTCCCGAGGACATCACCATCAACTGGCCATTCGTCTTGCTCGGAGAGGCCTCCATTGAACGCGAGGATGACCCTCCCGGCCTCCACGCTTACCACACCGGCGGTTTCACCTACCTCAGGCAGCCTCTCGACATCCTCCCCACCTTCATCCTTTACTACCTTTGGTTCGAGAGGTGCCGCAAGCATTTTGACGACTGCTACTCCCTCAACAAAGTTCTTCAACAGGCCTGGGTGGCCACTATCGAAGTCGGCATGGCCACCTGGAAGGCCATCAGAGCCCCCAGGCTCGACAAAGACTTAGAAATTCAAGATAGAATTGAGCTTGCTTTTAAGACTGAATGGTTGCATCTAAATATCTTCGGGAATGACAACGCCACCATTCGATGGCATTTCCTCCCGCCTCTGTACTTCTCCCTTTCTAATAATGATTGATGGGGCTATTGCCCCCCTCCTCGCAAGGGATTCACCCCCCATTCCTCGATGGCATCCCCAAAGGGAAAAGTATCTAAACTATAGTGTTCCTAAGCAAACATCCTCACAGCCAAATCCATATGGGTAATGAGCCTATTTTGTAATTTGGATTTCATGAATGACAATGTGAAGAAACAATGTTCATCTTCTACGCTACCTTAAATCATAACTACAAATAACTCTACTCAAGCAAAATGCTAGGAAAGGGCCTTGATGTAAGTTTAGATCACAACCGAATGACTTGGTTACATAATATTGGCAGCTCCAGAGTAGTTGCATGGTTGCTTTGCATAGTAATCTTGAAAAAAAATGTTCCAAGATCAGGTATGCCTTCATCAAGAAGAGTTGGGATCTTCACCTAATCAAAATTTGAACTAATGGTTTTTTCAAAATAGAAATGAGCCTTTAGTAAGGTTAAGTGACCATGGAATGTGTCTTTAGCAAGAGGGTTCAACCAATACT
>Ga0209208_10004841_pt1 | contig 18915 bp, 15 predicted proteins | sample S1TSphfallax_3_FD_187694 | JGI IMG/M metagenome (GOLD analysis project Ga0209208, IMG submission 187694) | Host-associated microbial communities from peat moss isolated from Minnesota, USA - S1T2_Fd - Sphagnum fallax MG (SPAdes) (version 2) | ecosystem: Host-associated > Plants > Peat moss >... | reverse complement strand
CTATTCAACTATGTTATGATTATAATACAACTATTTATAATTTAATAAAAATACATATTCATTAATTATTTACATCTTTATCATATGTGTTTCATTTTGAGTGGTTTAAAATGTTATGGGACTGTTACTTCAAACTTTAGAAATCACCTTTGAAATGTAAAGGGAAAGGAATAATGAAAAATAACAAGATAAATAAGCTTTCCAATTTACAAAACATTTTTTTTTCCTCTTTGGACCCCTCTTACTTTTAAACCTCACAACTTTTTTATTTATTATTCATTTTAAACAATTTAAATGTTATAAAAGTGTCACCTAAAGTTCTACAAATCACCTTTGAACTTTAATAACAATAGAGCAACATACAAGGATTGTTTTAAGTGTTTGGGAACTAGCCTTTGTAGCATTCAGTGTCTTGTTTTTTTGAGTTTTTGACCCCCTTCTACTTTTGAGGGCCATAACTTTTTCAATTTTTATTTCATTTTTGACAATTTTTAGTGCCCTAGAGGTGCCAATAAGAGGGGTTCAAGTTTTGTTTAGACACACAAACAATGGAGCCCTCCCCTCAGATCTAGCTTGCCATGATTGCTTAAGTGTTATAGTTGCAACTCAATTACAATTTAATTTGCAAATAAATAACAATTAAAACACCCATGGGTGCAAATGGAATAACACAAGTCACACCTATGTGCTTTTTGACTGCATTTGGGGAAATATTTTAAAATTATTCTTGGAATATTTTTCAAAAAAAATTCGAATTTTTTTTAATTTAAAATTTTTTCTTCATACTATTTTATTAAGGTTCATGTTAAAAATTTGGTAAAAAATGTCATTTTCAAATAAATTGAAATACAAGTCTTTTTATTATTTAAATGCAAGTGTTACAATGTTTAATTAGTGTTTTTGTTATTTTTTTATTCATTGGATTAATTTCAAATTAATTCCCATGTTCCCATGATATATTAAAAATACAACTAGATAAACAAATCTTATGATTTCAACATCAAATTAAATTACAACTTTAAAACATGAAAAACCCTAGCAAATGTTATGCTTGCTATGGTATGTGTTATTGTTACTACACCCATATGTTTTGTCTTTGAATCCCATGTTACAAACTATATAAAGAAGGTTTTTTCTTTCATATTTTCTCATTAAAATATAAATGCCATTTTGGGATAACCTATAGGCAAAACATAATTTTCTTTTAAAACGAATGGTTATTTTTTTATCTTTTTACCTACCTATGACCTTAGGTAGGTAGGTAGGTAGGTAGGTAGGTTTTAGGTAAATACATAGGTATGTAAGTCTTAAGACCTACCAACCTACTTACATATGGTTATGTATGACCTACTTAACTACTAGAATAATTTTTTTTTTTTAATTTATTTCAAAATATAATTAATATGTCATGTGATAATTTTTTATTGTGCCACATGTCACAATTTCATACCATCATTAACAATCATAATGAATAATGGAGATCAATATTTCAAAAAAAAATAAAAATTATGTTTAATTTTGTTCATAATGCCATGTGTTATATTTTAATACGTGGGTGACGATCAATGACATCAGCATGACATCATAGGTGCAATTATAATGGAATTACACAGTAGTTGAAAATGAGTTATTTTGATAGAGTTACAATTGAGTTGCAATAAGTTGCATTGTATATACAATGAATGGCAACTCTACAACTCATGCAACTTATATATTAGCACTCATAGCATATAAATATAATGAGTTGCAAATGTCTTCTGCAACTCAAAAATTGAGTTGTAAGGCCAATTATAAAACATCTATTTTCTCATAGTTGCAAGAGCAAAAAAACTGTATAAAAAAAAAGTACCAAAACCCTAACCTAGTAATAATACATTTTTCCTTCATAATATCGTAATTGTCACTACCATGTGCATTCTTCCTCAATAATATCATTATTGTCATTGATGTTGGGTGTTAAATAATTTTCAAATTGGAGGCCAAGTTGGGAAGCATAAAAATTTTGATCTACCCCTATCAAATTTCTTAAGGATTGAATTTCAAACCTGCTGAACATGGTTACCATTTGTCCATTAAAAATGTTTGACCTTGAATCTACTTATCAAGTTAATTATTGAAAATTCGATTGGATTTGACCTTTTTCAAAATTCCTCTTCTTAAATAATATCTATTCTTGCAATATGATCAATTTTTAATTGAAGAGAGTAATGATTGTTTAGTGAATCTTAGACTAATTTGTTTAAAGAGAATAATGTATTAATGGGTTAATAATGGATGCCAGTTATGGCTCTAATGAACCTATTGAGTGAGCCATTTGGCAAACTTGGAACCATAACTGGCACCCGGTGTAAAGGTTCAAACTTGTCGATTACATAGGTCTTTAAATAACTCGGTAGGCCTTAAAATTGGTTAAGTAGGTAGGAGATGGCAGAATCTATCACAATGGTAGTTTATGGGAAAAAAAAAACTTCAAAACTTATCAAATTAACAAGTTCTAACCTTCACGTATAAGGCATCACCCCTCCAGTGTAGGGAGCTTACAACCATGTAATGCCCTCAACAAGGAGCCTCTACTCAAAACTTTTGAAACTAATGAAATTCTAACTCTCAAAGGTCCTTACAATTGTAATATCCACAAATAGGGGCCTTATCAATGGAATGCCCCCACTTGATAGTGTTCAAAACAAGGCAAAGTTTTTCCCCCACAATTGTCCTCAAGAATGACAAAGGTAGAACATGAACAAACTTTTTAACTTTTTTTGGGGGAAAAAATGCAACAATTAAGTTTATTGACAACCTATGGGCAAGTCACCCCAAATCAAGCCTTGCAATAGAAAACACAACATGGTTGGCACTTGCTCATTGATCTGGGTTTGAAGTTTGAACCCAATACCTATGGGTTTTAAACAAGGATCATACCATTGAACTTTAAATCCCTTTTTAGGTTAAGAGGACACAAAAATAATTACATTCCCAAAGGGAGGGACAAACTTCCAAAAACAAAAAACAAAAACCAACCACCAAGAAGTAGGTGGTGGGGGGAAGGCAAAAAAAACCCTCAAAACACCAAGGAAGGGGACCTTGCAAAGAACCAATGGAGGTCAACTAGTGACCATCCCCAAGAAAAGAATGAAAAATCAGAATTAGGATACCAAGCCCAACCAAAAGGAAGGCAAGAGGGATAAGCTTTGAAGAGTTTACTTTGAGGCAAAGACGCAATAGCTCAATATGAGATAATCTAGGAAACCTAAAGTTAAGTTTAAGGCTCCTAAGTCCTAGTGGTTTTTTAGGAAAATAAACTTTTAGAGGTTCAAGATGAATAGATTGTATGCTTGCTTTAAAAATAACATGATATGGATTAACGTTTGGATTGAAAAGATGGGAACTTTGTGTAAGCCTCCCTATCTCATCGTCCATTGAAATTAAAAGAAATATTCCATAGAAAAACTTTGATTCATGTATTGATGGAAATGAGAAGTATGCCTCCATAGTGTCCTATAAATTTTTAGTTCTTTTAGTGTTAGCATCATAGTTAAGATTGAATCCTTGTTGCTTGCAACAAACTAGAAGGAACTAAAGTAAATGGTATGGGGGTCTTTGTGAAAAACATGGTATATCAATCACAATATCCTCTTGAGAATGTCATACAATGTTTTCCTCCCTAGACAATCTTGTTCATTTAGCCACATATTATTTAGTTGTGAAAGTGAAAGGTTTGTGGTCAATGAAGTTTTTAAGGTGAACACTCCAATCCTTCTCTCCTAAACTCAACTAGTCCCTTCAAAAGTAGTCTTATTAAGGACTAGAACACGTACTCCCATTCCTAATGAATTCACTCCCATAGCAATTATTGGACAAACCCATTACACAAAATTCAAACAACCATAGAACATAACATAATCCGAGAATTGAACAATGAAATAGCTTTCTTCCTTCATTTGAATAATATTGTCCCCACGTATTTAGGTAGAATGAACTATCTAAACAATTGACTTAACAAGTTTACAAAGATGGAACAATATTTTGGATTTCTACAAGCCGATATTTCCCAAGAATAAACTTTTCCAAAACAAGGTTTCAACTTTGGAGCTCCAAATTACATGGGTACTCTCTCTCCCAGCAGTGTAAACACAAACATTACAATGGACAACATAAGTATTAATAGCAACACCCCCATTTGCCACAGGGACTATTTTCGAAACCCCTAAAGCCTATCATTATGTCCTTGAATTGACCCCTACATTTTAATTCTAAACCCACATTCGACCTCCTGGATACCCGCAGTGTGCTTTCTTTCTGCCCTTTGAACATCGATCATCGCGGCGTTGAACACGGCAATCAGTCTGAAGTCATAGGAGGACCAGTCCGCCGACGTGAAAAGAAAGCTCTCAGCTTCTTCAGCCATTGTTGCCCCCAAGGCGTTGCCTCCAGCGCCAATTGACCGAGTTTGTAGAGAACATACAGAGCAACCAGGACTCCAATAGTGATCGCGAAAGGCCAGAAAAAGTGGCAGGCTGTAACAGCCACGGCTTTACCGACAGTGACAAGTTTAGCGGCAACGACCGCCGAGATTTCACTTCCTGTGACAACAGCAGCAGGCGAGAGATGAGGAGATAAAGCCGGGAGCATCGTTTGGGCTTGGGACTGCGCTGCTGCAAAGGCCTGCATCGTCTGAGGCGCTGACAAAATCTGGAATAGCGCTGGAGCTGGGGCTTGGACTGTTGCCATGGTGTGCACGCCAACTTGCGCAAGGGTTGCACTAGTGTAGTGCAAGAAATTTTGGACAGTGGCACTCTTTAGGCTTACAAAAAGTTGAGCGAGTTGCTCTGGAGGAAACAAGGAGACTGCGACGGCAGAAGCACCGAGGACAGAAGCGCCGATGGACGCAACAAACGCAAGTCCAGCTTCCGTCTCATCACCCCCTCTTAAAGCTGAAGCACAGGAAAAAATTACATTGTCTGGCATGGTCGGAGCAGGATGGTTGAGAAAGCCTTCAAGTTCGCTTCTCCTCTCCGGACTGAGAGTGCGCTGAAAAATTCCTGATCAACCTCCTGGAAGTTGAGTCCGCGTACTTCCAACAGTTGTCGCTGACGAGGCTGTAATCAGGACTGTGCTCCTTCAAAATCGCCAGCAAATCCCCATCTCATCTCCCCGCGATCTTCCACTCCCACGGGGCCGTGCTCGATCTCTGCGCCATTGGTTTCCAAGCTTTCCACTTTTGAAATCTCGATTTTCCCCGTAAATTTCTCTGCCTTGATAAGCATTTCCCGGCCTCCTACTCTCACGCGAAGCCCAACGAAATCGTGCAACAGGTCCATGCCCCTTCTGCTGGGCTGGAAGGGCTGCCTGTAGTGACCTATCTCGAGCACAGTGATAACCACTCCATCTGCTCCTAATTCTTCAAGGTATCTATCGACGTTATATTCGCTGCGTTCTGGTACAGAAGAAGGCGACGACCCCTGGACTGGAGGGAGGATGTCTCACAGCTACTGGACGGTACGGAGCGCATGTTGTGTCCGCTCTTGTGCAATAAAGATGCAAGTGTTGGACTACCTCTGAACTGAACACTGTCTGTTTGAGAGTGGAGAGGAGAGGTAATACAGAGAGAATCTGATGGAGAGGAGAGATTTGAGAGAAGGAAATGATGGAATGGGGAAGAGGCAAGCACAAGTTAATATAGGTGAGAGAACCTGCTAGAGGGACAAGGAACCCATTCCCACAAGGCTATAATGCCCATTTTCTAGTTGCATACTTTTTTTCTTTTTTTCTTTCTTTTTTTTGCTAACGTCAGGCTCTCAATGTTTTCTCGTTCCTCATTCCCACCCACTTGTAATATTAGTTTTTTCAGTTCTCATGTTGCCCCATTTTTCCACAAAGAGCAGAAATAAACCATCTATATATTAATTCCGCTCATGGTCCTCCGAAATGGTACTTTTGAATGGTCCTCCCAGGCCCCTGTCCACAAAGTTACTGATTTAAATAACAGATACATACATATTATTGGTTTAGGGTTTACAGGTTTTTGGGCATGTTACACAAAGTGATCGGCTGTGTGTAACAGTTGTGCGTAATAAAACTCTGTAGTAACGGCCCAACAATTGCATGTTACCCCAAACACCGAGCGAAGCGAGGCACGCCCACTAGTAAACTCTGAAGTAAACTTTATGCGACCCCTGACGGAGTAGGGGCATTCAGTAAATTTTTATCCGATTTTCTTGAAATATGTAGTCCCATAAAGTTTTAAAGGAATTACAATTAAACTAGCCACTAGGGGCCCAGTGGCGCCACCAGGGTTTTTTATGAAAAATAAAATGTGTGCGAGTGGCAATACGACTGCCCTCCAATATGTTTAACTGGCATCTTATGAAATTTGGCTAAAGGGTTGGGTGGCTTCTTGGTCATTTGTTGAGTCAGCTTTTGGCAGAGATGGATATTTCAAAATAGCCCAAAATGGCTATTCATTTTTTGTAGAAATAAGTTAAAGTGGCGTCCGGTAATTTTCTTTGAAGTGAGTCTAACTGGCACCCACCAAAAAATCCAGTGCAGAATGTGGCTCCAAGGCTGAAAAGGAAGGAGAAACAAAGTGGAGAATGTGGGCTCAAAAGGAAGGAGAAACAAAGACACTAGAAGTGTCATTGTTCCAAAACTTCAAACCTAAAAACTATACACAATCTGTAAACACAATTTGAGGGGGAGTTGAACCCCAGTCAGATATCAGACTTTGCCCAATGCAACTGCTAAGAGGCAACACCAATATGAAGTTTTTGATCTTTCCAAGTTGTAATAGCCTCCTAATAAGGGAAGCTTTCTTGAATATAAAACTTTTGTGCAAACATGCAAACAATTGTGTCCAAATGCAAACCCAACCTGGTACACAACTTATCCTTCATGAATGCAAACATGGAGAAAGTCCATTCATCCTCTACAAATCCAAGGATGGACACCACCACAATATCAGCCAATTTCAAGTACTCACTCAATCGTTCAATGAGTATAGCATTATTACTGATTGTGACCCATGACTTGGTCATTGGATCAGTATCAAAGGGTTCAGCCATAGCTTTTGGCACCTGAGTTTTCATGGTGAGTTTAAATATGCACATTTGCAAATCCAAAATGTTAACATCCAAAGATTCTACAACCTATAGCAATGAGGGTTTCACCCTCTATTTCACAATAATGTTTCTTTATGACAACCATATGTAAAACGAAAGATAAATCTGCATCAAGCTACATCCAAAATTGTGAATACACAATGCCATAAACATTCATCAACTCAAAATCCACAAACCACTAATTTGTCTCAGTGATGAGCATGTTAGTTATAGCAAAACATTAAACTTTCACTTGCATGATGCATGTTTCAAAAATTGTTTTGCACACAAGTTGTTTAACCCCAATCAATGGATTGAAAATGTGAACTGCATAATTGTGACCAACCATACGAAAAGTAAGTGTTTCCATACCATTATTGAAATCAGTAACCTAGTCCTAAGTGATTGTGGCAAAACTATTTTCCACCACATCTAAAATCACTTTAAAATGTTCCCCTAAATAATTATTTGATGGATTAGAATACATCATGTAAATATTTGTTTGGTGGATCTTTATAGTTACCACAAAGTCGCAAATGAAAACATCCCTCCCCTACACAAATTTGATTAAAACATTCATTGCCTCCAACAATCGCAATAAACAGGACAAGCCTAGTAATATGTGAAGACCACAAAGAAGGTTGAAATTGAATCTTGCTTGAACAACTAAAGCACTATCATGTGACATCTTCATAATCATTGTCTTATATTTTGCATTCATTCATTTCAAAGGCTCCAACATGCTTATCCACCGAGTCTTCACATTTCACAAAATCTTTAGCCTTCCTATTTCCACAATTTTAGCAAGTTTAATGAATTCCAAATGTCACTTTGGGGAGTTAAAAAAGTAATAATAGAATGACTGTAGGAAATCTTCCAACTTGGCCACCATGGGCAAATGTGACAAAACTTGAACAACAAGATTTGTCCTATGGGCCATGCAATGTTGTCCCATCATGTAAGGAGCAAATTTCTCCTTGAGTTGAAATGTTACTCTAGTGTGGTAGCCTTGGAAAATGGAAGCCCCATTAGTGTTAAAACAAATCAGCCTTTTGGTTGCCTCTTCTTGAATCAAACCCCTTGTTGCATGAAGGCTTGAATAATAATAACAATAAGATTATCTGCATTTCCACCTTCAACAACACGTTCAAGTGTGAATAGAATAGGAATTATTTTCCATACGTGCATCTGAAATCCAAGATTGATTATCAACAACTTAATAACCTCATTTACACTCAAAGAACAAAACTTTGCTTTAGCAACAATAGTCTAAATTTGTTTCAAAACTTGTTCTGACATGTCATTTACCATCTCGCACCTAGATTCATCAAACCAATGTTTCATGGGATTATTAAGAACATTTAGCTACAGAAATAATGTCTGCATTGTTGTGTATTCTATCATCGAGCGACCGTGACTAAGTAATTGAAAATGACAATCTTCTTCCTCTTATCAAAAAATTAAGTTGCACCAATAATGACTTGCTACAACATTATTTCCGAACCCTTTACAAAATAAAGCTTTTCATTAACAACATGGGCACTAGATTTCAAGAAGTAGTGTTCCCCCACCTTCACCCCTGGCATAGCCACCAAAGTTTTACAACATCCTACATGCTTCCAAAGTGAATCAAGCTTGACACCTAAAAGCTTGTATTTACCTTGCATTGAACCTAAACAACCTTGCCATTAGAACAAATTTTGCCCAAGGAAGCTTGACTACCCAAGTACGCTAAAAATGCTTATTTATTTCATAGGCCTTCTTTTTTATCTTAGTTAATGCAATGTTCTCTTGTGCTAAAATTGGGTCCATAACCTCACAATGAAGTTCCTCAACAAATTCTTCAACAAGCGGAACATGAAGAACAACATCATCATGAATCTAGCTACTAGAAGCACCATCCCTTTTTGGGATTCCATCACCAAACAAGTACTTGTACTTGAAGTTCTTAAGGGGCTAAAACTTTGATGGTAACTTGAACATGAAGGTTAAAACAATAGCAACGCGGATGCAAAGTTCAAACCAACACAAAGATGAACCCTAGTAGTAGAAATATAGAAAATTTAGCTAGGTTTGGCTATAGGGTCCATTCATGCTATAAGGAGCCGCATTTGACTGTAACCATTGTTTAGAAATTTCTATTTTTTTTAATTTTCATTTTTAAAAAGTATGAAATCAAAAATAAAATGGATGCAATTATCCACATGGTAACAATACAACACATATTAAAATTTGAAATCATTTGATGGAAATTATATTAGTCATAAACATTAATATATTATTATAACTAATGTTTGTGTCCTTTTAACAATCCTTAATATTGTTTAACTTTTGAAAAAATTTGATTTTTTTTTGACATTTTGACTTCGCATATATTATTTTAACGTTCAATTTGGACAACTATACATTAGAATGTTTTTAAGAATATATTAATGAACATAATGTCATTATGTAACCTCTTTTCACTCATTTTAATGTTAATTTTTGTTTTTTTTGGTGAATTTCATAAATATATACATGTGCACATGCATGATGAATATATATATAATTTCAAAAATATAAATCTTACACTTGTGTGTGTCTTGGGATAAAAAAATTTATTCAAATCTACAATCATTTTAAATTTGAACATTTTATTTGAAATTTACAACATTATTTACAAAAATAATATAATTAAATGATAAAGGTAGTAGGGTATTTAATAAAATCCAACTAGGACAATTTGTCGAGATCAAGACCTTCACCTATTTATGTACAATGGAAGGTCCGAATATGCATGACATATGTAGGTCATAATTTGTAGCTACCAAATTATCTATGTTTTTAATATATAAATAGGTTTATTAGAATTTAGGGGAGGCAAAATTTTAAGTACATCCCTTTTATGGCAAATTGCATTTACATTAGGTTTTAGGCTTGAAAAGAGCCACAATTTAGGGTTTAGAGGAGGCACAACTTAGGGTATCCATTCAATGACTTTGCACTCTACACTAAGTTTTAAGGTTTAAAGGAGCTTCAATTTAGGGTCTAGGGGAGGCACAACCTAAGGTACATCCTTTTCATGACTTTAAATTTTCACTTTACATTATGTTTTAAGGTTTGAAAGAGCCACAACTTACGCTTTAGGGTTCACTTTGGGGCCTTGTACAATTATAGGTTTGTTCCTATTTTGGAATTGGTGCTTGTTATCAATGCAAATGGGTCTAAATGGTTGTTTTTTTTTTCAAAATCAAAATGTTTGTTTAGCGCCAACAATATTCAATAATGCCATCAACATTCATGGGTTTACTTGGATTTTTGTATGTTAGTTGAACACGAATGTTGTTAGTGTTGGAATTTTGTAACAACATTGAGACTTTCCTCAGAGTTGCAATTCCAAGTGAAGATGGCAAGTTTGAGTTTTCATGGTCATAAAACTTTTACACACAATATGCAAAAAGTGTCTGAGGTTGTGTGGGAATGTCTAAAGCAAACAACCATCATAGAAAAGTATGAAAAAAGTAAAAAATTATATGGGTTTGAATTTGATTTTGATTTTTAGGTGTTCTTGACACCACCAGAATGTCCAAAGAGGTTGGTTTTTGATGCAAAACAAGAGCTTGAACATGTGCTAACTGAACAAGAGAAACCCAACATCCGAAAATCATGTTTAATGTTGAAACTCCATGAAGACATTGTAAATGGTTTGTGTAATCTTATACCTTTATGGGTGTTGATGAAACTACGTGAAGAGGTAGTAGGAAAGGAGTCTCAATGGAGAAACCATAGATCTCCAGTTACAACTTTTGGACAACCACATGACAAAATCAAATTATGAAAGGTATTTTTGAAACATTTTCCCATTTCCCATGTGTGGCCTTCCATGATGCATTCAAAACTTGTTTCATGGTAGATTTGCAAGCTTGTGCATTTTTTGACATCTTAACATTTTTATTGTTGTTATTTTAGGGTTGCAAGGATTTTCAAAATGAACACCGCCACTGTCAATATGAAAGGGAAACAAGGGGAAGGGAAGGAGAAACAAATGAGCTATCTCTTGATGCCTGGTACGTTGAGAAGAATAGACGAAAAAACCAAGATTGAATGCAAAGACTCAAGGAATGTCTTAAAGTTCAAGACGAGGTTCCAAATGGACCACATGTTATAGAAGCCATAACAAGTTTAAGTCTCGTAACTAATGATGTGCATTATACTGGTAGGCAAGAGCACAAAATTAGTTTGGCATTAACCAAAAGGCTTATTTCAATCACTTTCAATGAATTGAGAGGTTTTGGAACAAATATTCGACACTTAACACTTTAAAAAGCTTTGTTTGATTCCATGATGAATGATTTTTTACCTCCTTGTTTGAATAGCCTTGTTATTATAAAGAGAAAACATGAGATTGTTCAAAACTTGAAGGACGGAATGAACACACATTTACTTGGACATCACAAATCCAAAGTTGTGATGGCAAAAAACATAGTGTGAACCTTTGCATCTTCTCAATCTATTATTAGTAGTGAGAGAGGTACTTTTAAAATGCTTGGTGTTGACAAAAAAAATATCAAGAAAGGTGCCAAGCGAAGGATTTTGCTAGACACGAAAAAAAATTACATTCTAGCTAAATTACAGGAAAGCAAGGTGATCTGATTACTTGGATGAAAGCTTAAAGAAAATTGTCATCCAATGGTGGGTTGCTTGCTCTACTATATTTCCCAACAAATAGGATGTTGTGAGAAGACTTGTAGGAGTTAAACAATATGAAACCCATGCAACACATCATTTACAAATGTCCAAAGTGAAAAAAAAAAAATTGAACTTTTAGTTTTATTATAATAGGTATTTTATACGTTTTCATTTGTCCTTCATAGCTTATGAATTACATTAAACTTTTAAGCTATATGTTGGTTTAGGTTTTATGAACTTACATAAGCCATGTAGCCTTCTATGCTCTTTGAACTTGTGAGTTGTTTACAGTGTACATTAAATTATTTCCAACCTTTTAACCATATATGAATTCTTTGAAAGTTAGTGAATTGCTTGTAGCTATGAATGAGTTGTGAACTTTTAAAGTTTTGAACTTTCAAAAATTGAAACACTTGGATGTCAAATCTTTTAAGCTTATGAGCTACAAAACTTGTGAGTTATTTGCTTTCAGTTTAGAGTTATTTACAACTTTGGATCTATCTATGGGTCTTTTACAGGTTTTCATTGGTTCTATAGCTTATGAACTAAATGTAACTTATGAGTTATATGTTTTGTTTGAGTTTTGTGAACTTAAATAAGCCCTTTAGCTTTCTATGTTATTTGAACTTGTGAATTATTTTCAATGTATAGTGAGTTGTGTACATGTCCAACCCTCTAGCCATATGATTTTTTCGAAAGTTGGTATGTCATGAAATTATGAGCTTTCAAAAATTGAAACAGTTTGATTCTCGTATATCTCTTTAAGCTTATGAGCCATTTGTCATGAAATTTTGAACTTTCAGAAATTGAAACAATTTGATTCTCATATCTCTTTAAGTTTATGAATTATCTCAACTTGTGAATTATTCTATGCTTTTAGTTTAGAGCTATATATCTATCTATAGGTCTTTTACAAGTATCATTTTTTTTCTGCAACTTGTAAATTAGATGCAATCTTTAAGCTATATGCCTTGTTTGAGTTTTGTGAACTTGAATAAACCCTCTAGCTTTCTATGTTATTTGAACTTGTGAATTGTTTTCAATGCATTTGGTGAGTTATGTCCAACCCTCTAGCCATATGAGTTCTTTGAAAGTGGGTGAGTTGCTTGTAGCTTTCAGCGAATTGTGAAATTATAAACTTTCAAAGATTAATGCAATTTGATTGTTAGACTCTTTAAACTAACAAGTTATCTAAACTTGTGTGTTATTTTATGTTTTTAGTTTAGAGCTCTTTAGAACTTGTGATTTTTATTAGGTTGAAAGCATGGTAAAATATGCCAAAAAAGTAACCATACATGGAGTCATAGTCACATTTATGGCATAAACATGAAAAACCTATTCAAAACTTTTTTAACTTTCATTATGAAGCAATGGTGCAATCCATTGAATTTATAATAAACTACACATAAAATGTGAAGAATTTTCATATATAAAAAATGGATGAAAAGTATGTTCTAAACTAATTGGGTTTTCAAAATTTCCAACATACTTTTATATGAGAACTTTGATAATTTATGACTATGATATGAAAAAAATTAAAACACATTGATACATATTAGTGCTCTATCCATTTGAAAGTATAGAAAATTGAATTACAATCATACTTTCATCATAGTTTCATATACTTGAAACAAGAGCATGACACTTAACTTTCCTATACTTGTATTTTTAAAAATCTACTTAAATGCATATTAAAAGATGTAATTATTCAATATTATGCAATGAATTCAAATGGTAAACATTATTTATGAGATTGCCTTGGAAATCCTTTGGCAACTATTGTGTAATGTTAGAAGGCATTGTGATATTTCACAAGGTTTAAGGCATGCCATTCCACGAACTCAACCACAACCTTATGCCAAGTTTGGGTTATTTGAGGGAGGCGCCACATCATTAATGCATCCATTGGCAATTTTTTAAAAATATGTCCAATGACAAATGCATCTATTAGAGGAGGGAGTAAAGGACTAGGGTATGCAAAATTTCTTTGGCTATGGGGACATTTAGGGGTCCAAGGGTTTAGGGTACAAAGCAAGAAAAAATCTAGATTTTGTGAAAGCATAACAAGGTTTTTTATTTCTAAGGTTGGAGGTGGAGGTTCACATTCTTACAACTGAAAGGATGTTTTAAGCCATCCACCAGTTGGGGTTCGTATAAATTCAGAAACCTTGTGGCAACAAATGAAGAATGTCCACAATAGTAAAGAAATGTTTACCAAAAGGTAAGCTCTTTGGCAAGGCAATTAAAAAGTTCTTCGTCTTCTTACACACCTTAACTTATAAAAACCATCATTTTCTATGCTCTCCTATGTTGGGCTACCCCTCACTTGGAAAAAATGTAAAGTTTGGAACAAACAATTGCATGCATACTCCTTAGGCCTCTTCATTCAAATTCCAATAATCTTCAAAAATCGAATGTCCTCAAGTTGCATTAGTCTCCAAAAGCTTGTTCACTCCAATGCTGAACCTAAAGGCAACAATCTACACCTCTTTTTCACTCTCCTTTAAACCTCTTATCTTTTGCAACCTACAATTTTTTGCTCTCCCTCCACTACATTTGCAGTTATCATAAGAGACGATCTCTTCACTCCTTTGCAACTACAAATTGTGGCTTCAACATAGGTAAACATGGGACCTCTCCCTCCTTTGTAGCTCAATTTTCTCGTGTGAGATGCATGCGACATAAACATGGGGTTTTCAATGGGTAACCAAATTTGACATGAACTCAATTTGTGTTGAGTTGAGGTGGGTATTTTGAATTTTGAGCCTCATTGGGTCATAGTGTAAATTTTTCATCTCGTGTTCTTGATCCGGTACTGTGAGTCCAACAAACATGGACTTCTAGTGTTGTGTATGTCCAACTTTACAAATAACTTTGTTATGTAGTTAAAGTGAAATAGATATGCCTCAATTTTACATTAAAAAATTTCTTTCAATGTTTTATGTATAACAAGAGCATTCTCAAAACAAGAAGTCTAGGACAAGACGATCACCAAGTCCAACCTCACATTTTGAGAATGTTCTCAACCCCTGGGCTTTACTCTTCATAAAGCACAAGACAAAATTATGCAAACCTAACATACATAGATCACAAGGCAGAAGAAGAGAAGGATTCTTACACCTCCTCCTTGAAAGACGGATCTTACATCTATAAGGAGACATAATTTATCTCCCTTTTCTAAGAAACATGCATAATATCCCTCATCTTTTCTAGGAAGGATATAAATTACTGATAAGGTCCAAATACAACAAGAATTTTGTCCCAGTGCTTTGCAAATGAACGAATTGAGTGATAGATACAATATCTTATTCAATATTCATTTGACAATATAAGGTAGGTATCATAATGGAGGTATGGTTTTCCTTTCAATTTTGTGAGGTAGCCGGGTTGGTGACCATCCACCAAAGGTCTTAACCAAATTTAGCTATAGGTCCCAAAAATAAGTAGCAAAATTTTGGAAACCTCCTATGTTCTAGCAACAAGGTAAAACTAATGTCGAAATATGGCAGTCTGACAGATTTTTCCCCTAAAATTTGGTGAACTCTTTTAGAATAAAAAATAAATCTTGCAAGTAAGAAATCCACTCTTTAAGGCCCAGATGCAAAAAAATTCACACAATAAAAGTTACTATTGAGAATAAGGGCAGCTTCAACACATGTCTGTTTAATAATAAATTAATATTCCTAAAAAATTGAAAAGATTCTGTATTTTCCTTCACAAAATATTGTTGGTGGGGAAAAAAAAATCTTCTTTGAAAATTTCAAACATTTCTACAAATAATGTAATTTTGTGTCCAAGCTGCCAAGGTACCTACTACAGTACATTCATTTAGCTGAATTTGTAAAGTGAAGCAGCTACTACCTACATGACACCTGGAGGTTTTGGGTTTGCAGATTATACAGGAGGTGTGTGCTATTAATGTAGTACACCCAAGATAAAGTGAAAGCTGAGCAGTCAGCAAATCAGATAAAGACAAAGTGGGGAGGATCTACTCTCCTTACAAAACCCTAAATAGTTCCCAATAGACCACTACTTCCTAAACCCCATGTTGGCTTCTGCTTCACCTCTTCTGCTGCTGGGTTCATTTTCTCCCCAACAAACAACAAAAACCTTGGTGGGTTTTTTGTTTTTCCATGTTCTGGCAAATCCAGAGATCACATCTTCAAGTGTTCCTGATACCCAAGAGTGAGTATTGTCTACTTTCACATTTGTGCTTTTTGTGCAACCCATTTTTGAGCTTCTTCTTCGGTAAGTGCTTTTCTGGAGGGTTTCTTCTTCTTCTGTTTCTTCTTTTTTTCTGAATGAAAGCTATACTGGTAACCTTTTTCTTCTTGTTTGATTGATTGGGTGTTCTTTGGCTTGGTTGGACTAGAAGAAAGTACTCCTCTATGTTTTGATTCTGTTTTATTTACCTCCTTTTTATTTCCCTTTGTTTCCCTCATCTGCCCATGTGATAAAAAATGATGAGTTTTCTTTTTACTTGAGGGTTTGAAGTTTTGAGTGTGTGTGGACATTATGCCAATAAAGCTGAGCTTAATTATGCCAGCTTCCTGTATTAGGTTGAACATTGCTGGACTGATTAGAGTCCAGAAGACGAAAATGGTTACTATCATGGGTTGGATCTAGCATTCACCTAGTTGGACCTTACACCTGCAATGTTATGCAAGGTCAGGTATGCTCAACCCTAAACGACTGGATGGTAGCTCTGATGTTTTGAGTTGAAACTACGCCAGTGTAATCTCAAGAGATAAAGGGGATAAAGTCCTGGGGGGGGCTTCAAAACCTTAAACCCTCAGTGTGTGCTGAGGTGGAGATTGCTAAGTCTTTTGATGCTTCTGTATACCAGGTTGAAAAAGTCAGAGGTGGGTTAGCAAGAATATTGTCACAGCTGGTTATCCCAGACATCGCCCCGAAGGAGAACAGGGTGTTTGATTTAACGCTGATCTAGAGATGGCAGCACCAATGGGGTTTTTAACAGAGGAGCAGCGGAAATTGATGAGGTCAGCATCATATGGGCGGGAGGTCATAGTGGATGAATCAAGCAAACTGATGCGATCAGTATCTCACGGACATCACACAATGCCAGAAGCTGCCTTGGGGACTGGTGGTGCTAAGAACTTGAATGCAGGTGCCAGTTCTGAAGCAAAGCTAGACCGGCGCTCGAATTCTGGAAAAAATGGCCGACCTAAAAAAGGTCTTCACCATCTCTCTTTGGAATGTCCTGTTTCTCTTTTGTGTCTGGGCTTAGAAATGAGGTCCATCTGTTTGGAAAAGGTTCTAAATCTGTTGCTTACTTTGTGTTAATGGGTGTTTGAGCTTGATTTAGGTGGTGGTGGAGGCAAAGGAACATGGGGCTCCTTCTTAAGTGCAGATGGAGTCTTACAAGTAGATCGGAATGACCCAAATTATGATAGCGAGGAGGTATGTTATGCTTCAGTTTTTTTGCAAGAGGCTGGACCTTTTGATGTGAATAATCAATATTGGATTCTGTCCTCCATGTCTTTCCAATTTCTCAAGTACCCATCACCTATACTTGGGCTGGCATCCACTGGAATTCAATCAGCTACACTGTGTGACAGCTTCACAGTCAGCCCATATGTCCATGATGTAGTTGGGCACATGGCTTGTTAATATACATGCTTTCAGATCTTGAAATTTTTTTTGGCAGGTCCATCCTGCAGCAAAAAGAATTAGAAATGGGTTGATTTGCCCCACTCTTTGTGAAACCCCGGGGCTCTTGGAAAGTACATAGCCCTAATCTGTGTAAAAAACAGCATGAAGAAACAGAAGGTTGTTTGTTTGAGGACTAACCCAGTTATGAAACACCTGGAAATTCATCTGGTTTTATATTCTCGTTTCTGTAGATCATTACAGCAGTGTTCGCTCATGGGATGTCCATGTCTCCAGGAGCCTTACAAGCTAGTAGGAGCACCAGTGTCTCAGTCACTTGAACAGTTCAAGGAGAAGGTGGCAAGCCTGGTGGAAGAATATTTTGCTTCAGATGATGTCACCAGCATGGCAACTGATTTACGCAATTTGGGGTCCCCCAACTATCACCACTATTTTGTGAAGAAGCTTGTATCAATGGCACTTGACCGCCATGACCGTGAGAAAGAGATGGCATCAGTGCTGCTGTCCGCACTATATGCGGATGTGATTGAACCAGACCAGCTGGCCAAAGGTTTCAGGAATCTGCTGGAGTCAGTTGATGACCTCTCTCTTGACATTCCAGATGCAGTTGACATTTTGGCAGTTTTCTTGGCACGAGCTGTAGTGGATGATATTCTCCCTCCAGCATTCCTCTCAAAGACACAAAAGGTTCTGGCAGAAGGTTCCAAGGGAATCGCTGTCATTCAGAAAGCAGAGAAGAGCTATTTGCTGGCACCGCATCATGCAGAAGTTGTGGAGCGCAAATGGGGTGGGAGCACACACACTACTGTTGCTGAAGTTCAGGCCAAGATTGTTGCTTTGTTGAAGGAGTATGTTGAGGGTGGTGATAAAGCTGAGGCATGTTGTTGCATTCGTGAGCTGAATGTACCATTTTTCCACCATGAGGTAGTCAAGAAGGCATTGGTGTTAGCTATGGAAGAGAAAGCAGCAGAAGCAAAGATCTGGGCTTTACTTCAGGAGAGTGCAGAGGAAGGCCTCATCACATCCAGTCAAATGGCCAAAGGCTTCACAAGGCTGTCTGATTCCATTCATGACCTTGCATTGGACATCCCTGACGCAAAGGAGATGCTTGAGGTTTTTACTACAAGGTCAGCATAATTTGACAAGTTTTCATTTATTGCCTCGACTTATGCAAAATTCAGAAGAACTTGGAGAAGAAAAATGATAGCTTTTAAATGTCCATTTCTTTGATATTTGTATTTTTGTTCACCTTCATTTTTCCAGGGCAGTGGATGAGGGTTGGGTTAGTGCTCCATTTTCCCGAGCAGTAACTTCAGAGCTAGCAGCTTCTGTGGAGACCAAAGAGGCCCGAATATTCAAGCTGAAGGCGACAACCATCATCCAAGAGTACTTCTTATCTGATGACATTGGTGAAGTCATACTGAGCCTGGAGGATCTTGCTGCCCCTGATTACCATGCTACTTTTGTGAAGAGACTCATTACTCTGGCCATGGACCGGTTTGCATCTGCCACCCACAAATGT
>Ga0209208_10004840_pt1 | contig 18922 bp, 13 predicted proteins | sample S1TSphfallax_3_FD_187694 | JGI IMG/M metagenome (GOLD analysis project Ga0209208, IMG submission 187694) | Host-associated microbial communities from peat moss isolated from Minnesota, USA - S1T2_Fd - Sphagnum fallax MG (SPAdes) (version 2) | ecosystem: Host-associated > Plants > Peat moss >... | reverse complement strand
TGGCATCATGTTTACCATAGAGTGTGTGAGCAATCACAATGGTGGGATAAACATATAACATGCTTGATGCATTTTTGGGTTGAATCAAAGTTTATCTAATTTTTAATGCAAGAGTGTTTGTTGAGTGATGGCAAAATGTCATCACTTAACAAACAAGAACTTGTATTGTTAAAATGGTATTGGGTGGGCTATTCTTATCACACCAATACACACAATTACCCAACAATTGATGATACAAAACAATCATCCATGAGATTGCGGACTTTATCCATAAGGTGGGATGTAAGGACCGCTCTCAAGACGTAATAAGTTTTGTCAGTAAATGATTTTTAGTCGATGAGAAGAAAAGTTGCATTGAATTTTGGGTTACGGAACAGAAATCATCCATAAGAACCGGCTTTTCATCCACAATGTGGGTCGTGAGGGTGGGCAGAGAGAAGAAGGGAGAGAGAGAAGGGAGGTGTTTGGCGATGGCGGAGGACGGATCCGACGCATTATTGCGAGGATGGTCGGCGCGAGTGGAGGAGCTGGTCGATCAGCAAGATCATGATGGCGCTGTGAATCTTCTAGAGGAAGTGATTGCCAAGCTGAGTCTCGGGGAAAATGCGGCTTCAAATTTGGGCCTGGCGGCAGCGCTGCAGGACCTGGGAGGGTTGTATGCTAGCGAAGGTTTGTCCCTGAGGGCTGATTCTCTTCTCAGCTCCTCTCTCGTCATCAGGCAGAGGGCTGAGAAACAAGCTTCTTCCGCGGCGGGAGATCCGCATCCTCCTCCGGAGTTAAGGAACATGCACTGAACATCCATTTTGCTACAGTGTTTTGAAGGTCGATTGGCTTCAATTCTTCAAGTCATTTAGGGTTTTAAGAATTCTGTCAACACTGCATAGCGATTTCTTGGTGTAGGTCCGAATTAAATTCTCGTGTGTTCTAAAACCATGAACAATGTTATTCCATGATAGTAAGCTGATTTTGCTTCTAGTTTGATGGTTGTATGCGTTTTCCCTCAGGTTTGCCTCCTTAGGAATTGATCATCATAGTGGAGCTGGTGATGGAACCAGCTACCAAAGAGAGTTTGGCCCGGAGGCTGGAGCTACTGATCATGATAGAGCAGATAGGGACGGAGAGCTGTCCACAGTTGGCGCACATGATGAAGAAGAAGGTGCATTTTTTCTTTACACCTTTTGATTCTCTGAGAGACTTGCATCGTTACCAGTCACCACAGTCAGTGTGGTATTACAGTCCTGATTTCCCTGGATCTCATAAGATTGGCACTGTAATGCAAAGGTCAACATGGAGTGACAAGTTTGCATGTTGTGCATCTTGAATGTGGAATCATCAGATTGGGAAGCTGTTGTACCGCGCTTGTTGACAAAACCACCTGCTTTTTCATTACCACTGCCAACGGAGTCATCAGCTTCTGTAGAGAAGGATATTCCAAAGCAGAAGCAGCGTGGGCGGGGGGCTTTTACATATGGAGGTGGTGGTTTGTACAGTGATGGAGTTGACAGAAGTAGCTCCTTGGAGGGTTGTGAAGTTGCTGACTGGAATGATACTGATGGAGCAAGTGAGCATTGTATGTACCTGCTTCAGTGTCAAACCCTGGATTTTTTTTCACATTCTATGCTGCAAACTTAAGACAAAGATATTTATTGATAAACAAAATAGCTGAATTTTGTGCAGTAATTGAGACAATTTTTTTGCTGATTTCTTGTATATGATTCACAGATTATTTAAAACGCAAGAAATCAAATCTCTCCTCATGGTTGCACAGATCTCTGTTGGCTTTCCGAATGGCTATTGTTCTGATACTGCAGATATTTTACATCATTTGTAGGGGATGGAGGGGCTGACCATGTTCTTCTAATAAGCGGGTTTTCACCCATGATGAAGACCAAAGACCTTGAGAATCTGGTGAAGCCATATTCAAGTCAAGGTGTTTCTATACGTTGGGTTGATGATTCAACTGCTTTGGCTGTATTTTCAACTCCTGCTCTGGGTATCTCCCTGTCGTTGCATTACCTTTTGATTGGTAATTGGAGATTTCATTGTCTTTGCAGCTATTTTATCACCCAAGGTCAACACTTTCCATTCTAGAAGCAACTTATTTGTAGTCTGCCTACAATCATGTTGGCCTCTATGGTTTGCTGATTCATGCTTTTGAGCTGTGCAGCTCGCCAAGCACTGGCAGGCATTCATGACCCACGCTTTAAAGTCCAACGATACAGTGAAGGAAATGCAATGATCAGCAGATCTTCACAAAATGGTTATTTTCTAACAAATCTTTGCACTGCCTGTGAGTCCTGTTGTTTTTGCTTTAGAGGTTGATCACATAAATGTATCATCTACTTGTGGCTCTTTATTGGGTGAAGATTTGCGGTGTGGCTCTAGTCTTATAAAGATTGGGATAGTGTGGGTCCTGGGGAATAGGCTCCTTTGAAGATGCACACTGTAAATAGTAGGAAGAAGGTGAATTGATGCATGGAAATAACTGTAAAGTCTGCTGTCTGCACTTGTTCGAATATTGTTCAGATTTGGAGCCTCCTGCACAGCGACCTGCCACATCAGCACGAGTAGCTCAGCGGATGATAGCTGGTGCACTGAGTAAGCAGGGGGTCAGCAATAATCTACGAGCAAAGAGCCGAGTGAATGCAGAGCAAGCTCGGATACAAGAACTCGAAAGAAAGCAGCGACTACTCACTAGGCACCAACTTCGTGATGAAGCTTGGGGTGATGATTGAGGTTGTGCCTTGCTAACACTCCTATGGTTTTTTACTTTGCTGCATGTATTCTATAAGAGAGTTTTAGTTATAGAGCAGTGTGTTGGTATGGCTATTGGCTTACTGAAGCTCAGAAGAGCTACCAGAGGTTATATGTCGTAACCTCATCAGCATGTATTGTCATCTTGGAATGAGATCATCAGCAGTGCTCTCTCACGAGTTCCTTCTGTTTTGGCCAGTGAGTGCTGGCTTCAATGTGTCCAGTGAACAGTAGTCCTCAGACTAGACAGTAGTTTGAATGAGAGTTGAGTTGAGGTCCAGGGCCTTTGTTCAGTCCAGCTTGAGTGGTGCAATGTATCATCAGGCTTTTGCTTTCCTTCCTGCCCATTCTTCTAGGGGGGTTTGCACCAATTTTTTATGACTACTGATTCAAGAGTAGTGAGTTTTCTGAGACAAATTGCTATCTCAAGGTACCTGTTGAAAGGTGGGTTTTCTTATGTCTGTCTTGTTCCCCTGAATTCACATTATGCAATGTTAGTTTGAGTTTTCTTGGTCCACAGTTTATTCTGGGTATCTGTTCTTCATGTTTTACTAAGCATGTGCAGCTCTTGCTGCTCTAGATGCTTGTCCTCTTCCCCCTCCTTAATACTTATCCTGTGTAGCTGAAAACACTTTGATCACTGTGACTGCAGGACTTCAAATACATAAGAAATGTGAAGGCTAAGTCTTGAAGACCCATTGCAGTTCTGTCTCTTAAAGAAAAGTTGATCAACATTGTGTTTGCCTTAAGTTTGAATAGGATGAATAATTGAGTGAATGAGGTAAAGGATAAGAACCTGCGCAGAGGTTATCAGTCATGAACACAGCTCATTTCTGTTAAGCTTCAGTATTTGTTGCCCAAGTTTGCAGGAGTTGAAATCAATATGAGGATTCAATTCTGTACTCAAAAGAGCCAAAGCTTTGTGGTCATTTACATGAAGTGTTGGTAGCTTGATGCTTGGAGGAATGCCTGTGACAACATTCAAGAATTGAGCAGGACTCTTTTTACTGCAAACATTAGGGAATTGCCAAGCAAAGATGATATAGCAAGGAACTTAATCTACTTCCTCACTCTTGGGTGTGTCATTTCCCCTCTGCAATTTTCTAACGCTTCTTCAACAGGCTTCCAAAGCTGAGGAATCCAGGTGATGTCTTTGTCCCAGTATCTTTCTTTCATGGTTTTCAATGTCCATGGCTGCTGCTTCACGAAAGCATGAGCTTGATCAGATAGTGGTCAATCAGCTTTTACTTGCAGCTTGAATTTGGCTGATGATGTTTTGATCATGCTCTTCCTCGATCTTCTACAACTGCAGTTGAAACCAAGGTTTTTAGAAGGATGGATTCATCACTGAACAGCATTTTTTCTTGGCCTTTTCAACTACCAATTTTTTGGGAAGTGGACAGAAGAAGAGCAAGCTGAGGTGTTGTCTGAGAACTGACCATGGTGGTTCTAAAATGGTCTCTGAAGAAACACACAGGATGTTTGGAGCAATTCACAAGAATTGTAAGGACAAATTTGCACCAAGTTGTCATCAGCAGATGATGTACAGGTGCACTTGAGTTACAGTTCCCTGAGATTGCAGACAAAGACTCTGCAACAATGGTTTGAAGATAATGCTCTGTGAGCACAATGTTCACAAACTACCAAAGAAATGGAGATTTTGAAAATGCAAATGACAAGGGACATCATGACTCAAATAAATGAAAATGAGCAAGCAAGGAGGAAATTGTTTTTGGACGGACAGTTACAAATGGCTGCTCCTTTTCCTGAAGAACTAAAGCCCAAAGATCCTTAGGGGCCTAGGGTTTCTACATTTAGTAGCATTTGATAATATCATTTCTGACTTCTTTACATGAATTGTAATCAATTTTTTGGAGATTAATGGTATGTGATTTCATTGTAATTTTGCAACATCTATGTGCACAACAAATGAAACACAATTTGTCTATTTTAATCTGTGCTCAAAGTACAATGTGCAAAATCAAACCCCTATTGGGTGGTATATCAACCATTGTTCAAACAAAATTATCCTCATAAGTATCCTATTTGTTTTCACTCTTGCCCATATCTCAAAGTTGGCAATTAATCAATTCTAAATCTTGGAAGGTTGTCCCTCATTGTTACATCATTCAAATGACTTGGTTTTGGGATTTTCCACATCTCATAATAGTTGTGTGACACACCACAAGCCACAACAATTACAAGGGCCTTACTAGAATTGAAAAAAAATCAATATTTGCCATATATTTTTCAACCCCAATGCTTCATCATACATGTAGCCTGAAGCCATACAAGCTTCAAGCTTGGCTTTGTTCTTCAAATATTTTTTCAAAACATATAAATAAGGTTTAATTGGGTAGAACCACCTTGTTGCAATTAGCCCACAAATTTCCAATTCATCCATAAGATGAATTATGAGATGGGTCATGAGGGCAAAAATGTTAAGAACATAAAGACCCACAAGAACAAAGGTTAAATGAAAGGTTTAAGTCTAACTTTCAAACAAGGAACAAAATAAAATAATGCATTCCAAAATAAGAACACATAACAAGAACACAAGATGTGCAATACAAACATGAAAAAGAATCTTCATTATGCTAACATATGCAAACATAAAGATGAAAAGAACATGATAAGGCTATGGTGCAAGATCATGCCTAAAAATAGTGTTTAACAAACTAAAGGAAACGAAGGGTCCTACTTTTATTTATTCCCCTTTGGGGACCTAGCTCAAAGAAGTTTATAAGGAAATTTTTATGTGTGCATTGAATAAAAAAGCTCCTTGAGAACCTTCTTAACTAAAAGTCAATTATGAGTTAACTAAAACTTAACTAGGACTTAATTATGAGTTAATTGGGAATTAACTAAGTTAACTAGGAGTTGATTAAAAGTTAATTATGACATAATTAAAATTTAACTAGGAAATAATTAAAAGTTAATTTTGAATTAATTGTGAATTAACCGAGATTTAACTTGAAAGTTGAGTGGGAGTAAGCTGATATTTAACTAGGATTTAATTAAAATGAACTAAGAGTGAACTAGAAATGAATTATGAATTAAATGAAAGTGAATTAAAACTCAACTGAAAGTTAATTAAAAGTTAATTTTGAATTAATTGGGAATTAACCGAGATTTAACTTGAAGTTGAGTGGGAGTAAGCTGATACTTAACTAGGATTTAATTCAAATGAACTAGGAATTAAATGAAAGTGAATTAAAACTCAATTGAAAGTTAATTAAAAATGAATTGAAACTACATTTTAAGTTAGGTACATGGATGAACATTCAAATGAATGAACTCCATAACATTAACATTTGTGACAAAAAAAGGCAAGTGGCCACCAAATCTCAAACATGCATAATGCTTTTGCTACTTAAGTTCATAAGCCCAAATTATAATCTTTTCAATTATAAGAATAAATAGATTAATTATAAAAGGTTTATTCAAAACATATTTGGCTATTGTCTATTTATGTTATTTGTTATTGTAGTAATTATTTCATCAAAAATGTAGGATGTAATGATCATTGATCTAAAATGGCATTATCCTCTAGATGAATAAGATAGATTTGGCTACAATTTAGATTTCAAAGTAAAAATTTAAAAAACTTTATATTTGACTATGGGGTTTTGGAAGATATTTTGATTTGTCTAAATCATAATTTTAGGTAAAAATTTGACGTCATTCCTTCCTAAAAGAAACATGATTTCATCCAAAACTACTTGCAAAATACTAGCATTTGAAATCCAATGATGTGCATCAATCAAATTTAGGTTTTTCCATATCAATCCCATTGTGTACAATTTTTTAGCCATATATGTTTATAGTTTTGTAGTGATAGGTCTTTTTTGCCCTTTCTTTCCTATGCAAATTTATTTAGACTACTAATGTTTTGTGTTTTCAAGTAGTTTTATGGTGGGGCGGATTTCTCGCCATGGATTTTTAGAGTGTTATGTTATTATCCATCCATTAGTTTGTTTCAAATATATGATTTTGCTTGTGGGAATGTTGGTTTTCAAATACCAACTTATAAACAACAATTATCAATGTATGGGTTCTCTTGATGTGGCTATGACAACATAACCATGACTAAATGAAAACTCAAAAACACTCACAATTCAATGTCTCAACATGTTTCAACATAGTTTCAACTAATAAATGACACAAAAATATCTCTTCTAAATGTAATGATTTTTTTGTCAAGCTTTGACATTCCATTTCCAAAAAAATATTTTTCATTACTACACATCTATTCTACACTCTATTGTATCTCATGTCCAGTTCTAAATTTGAAGGTGTTGTCAAATTTTACCCCAAATATACTAAATAGAGTTTGGTGTCATTGATGTTGGGTTCATTTCATTTGAACCCATGTCAAATCTTGGTGTACCTAGTGGTGTGGTTTTTTTTCATCATTTGAATATGTCATTATGTCTTCCAAGTATGTTGGAGAGATCAATTATTCCACTTCACTAGTGGTCATACTATTGGTTGGTACTAACTAATTCATCTCTTTGTTGTAAGCAAGTACTAGTCGTATGGATCGTCCTCTACATCTTTTGAGTTTCCTGACCAATTCTTTTTTAATATTGATTCGTTTATTTTGTGTTCCATTTGGAATCCAAGCAAATAGTCACATGTTAATGAAATTGCATTTTGAAATTTTAGTTCATTAGGTGTGTTGACCATGGATTATTTTCAAAAGGTTGTCTTAAGTTGTTTAGAAACTCTGACATAAGCATTTTTATCATTGTTCCATATATTTTGCAATCCTACAAACAATTAAGAGATGCCCAATATCCAACCTCTACTTGATATTCTACTTCTACACTCTTTAGCTTTCTTTTATTTATAGATGGGTACAAATCCAAGTCTAGTAGTGTTTGACAAGAATATTGTAGATATGGATATGGTGATATATTGCAAATGAACATACTTTAAATTGGGCTATTTTGATTGTTCCTTTCAAGCTCACAAAAAGAAACTATACTAGATGCCCAAAATAATCCACATTTGCAAAGATCTTCATTTGATGACATATTTGTAAATGTCCACTAAATTGGTTAATTTACAACTATCATGAGAGTTGTGAGATTTGTATTGGATGACTTACATGGTATTGGTGAACTTAAAATGTATACAAATGCTATAATAGTTCCAACGTTCATAACAACTACATATGTTTCAACAACCACAAAATTTATTTGCAAATATTTTTAAAAATGTTATGTGGAGTGAAAAGTTTTTCGTTTATTATTTCAAACAACTTGATTGCACCTACATGTTTTTGCTATGTTCATCCCATTTTTGTTTAGGGTTTTTGTTTACACACCAAGTGTTTAGTTTATGGCTTCAACCTAATAGGACTTCTCCATTTGAACGGACTTTGAACCTTTGACCCTCGTCTTTAATGCCATTCATTGTCATTCCTTGTTGAACTATTATCAAAGTATAAATTTATGGAAGGAGAGTATGAAAACCTCATGCCATTCAATACAATTGTCATGCCTCACATGATTTTTATATCATAAAATAGGTCCTTTTATAATGTAGTAGCAAAAGTATAAAATCTTGTATGCCATTTAAATAGCTATATATCATGTATGATATTTCATTTAATGTATGGAATTGCATATCACACACATTGAAGGGTTGATGCATGAATGGGTGGACCAATTCGTCACACAACCAAAGTTCCTATTTACTCAAATTTTTGGTGAAATTATGGAAATTACAACTAGTTTATATTTGTTTTATATTGTTTTATTCCATATTTTTTCCATGTCATTAATGGCACATTTTAAGTTTCTATTTCTTTAAGCATTTAAGCAAAGAAATTATGAAATATTTCCTCCTTTAATATGATATGGTCTTATGAAAAAATGTTCATGATTAGCCCATTCAAGTTAAGGTTTTTAAACCAAATCCATTTTAATAAATTTTAAAATTTACAAAGTAACATGGGCGTTACAATGGAAACCACAAGGCATAATTGGTTGTCATGACACCCAAATTGGTCCACCAATTCATGCATCCACCCTGGAGTTGTCTTAATTGATCTAATTTGTAGTAAAGTGAATCCATGTGGCACAACCACATGGATAGGCTGATGATGTGGAAAAATATATTTTGCATATTCCTTCATGTCATTGGTATCCATTAGAGAATATACCTTCTATCATGGACAAAATGTTTTAAAAATGTTCCATTAAACTCACGCTCACCCATTCACTTTTCACATTCACATGTTCATAGTTCACATTCACCTATTCATAGTTCATGTTCATGTGTTCACAATTCACACTCATTTGTTCATGTTCACTCACTCACAAAATAACATCCTTATTCAAGAGACAAAGAAGGAATAACCTTCAAAAGTTTCTTAGACTTAGATTGGGGTGGAAACTTAGATTCTAGGAGGTCCACAATTAGGTTTGCATTTGTATTAACAAACAAAATTGTAAGCTAAGTGAGTAAGAAGCAACCAATTGTGGCCCTTTCATTGATGGAAGCAAAATACATGGTAGTTTCATATACCATTAGAGAAGCCATGTGGCTTAGAAAGTTGCTAGAAGAGTTGGGTTTTCCACAAAAGGATGCTACAATAATTTTTAGTGATAACCAAGGAAGTTTAACATTAATCAAAAACCTTATTCACCACAAACGAATTAAACATATTAACATACAACACCACTTTGTTAAGGAGATGACCAATGCAAAAAAAGTTGTAACACCAAAAAATAGGGTTATGCAATTGTTATACAACCCACTTTCTACACCACTTAATTCATGCACAACAAATGGTGAATGTGCATTTCAAGAAACACAAAAAAAAAATTCACACTATGATTCCACAATAGTTACAACAAGTCCGCATAATCATATTAGACTTTAAAAACTTCATAATAGCAACATGAAAAATCCATCAAATTTGGTGTATTAGATCCCTAAGTACCAACTCTAGTGCGCAGCGGAGGAGTACTAAAATCATTACTAGATTCATGCATACCTAACTTCAAATGCATACTATTCTTAAAGCTTCAAATCTGTTCAAATTCACAAGGAAAAACAAAAAAAAACATTCAAAAGACTAAGCACTCAACTTTGGAGACAACTAAGCTTATAATTGTTCCATTTTTGTCCCATTTGTAACATCCACCAGCCAAACGTCCACCATTGCTAAAGTTCATTACACAAGCAAACAACCCGTTGTTGTAGCCGTCACAAATTAACATAGAAACAAGCTTCACCACACCTTGAGTAAACCTATTTTCATTTATATACAAACAAAGGAACACCCAACTTTTGAGACACAAAGAGGGCCATCATCAACCATTCCCTCCCTTGTCCCTTTCCAATTTTCAGTACAACATTTTCTTCCATGAAATCTTCATCCATCAAACAAACCCATTTTGACTCCTTTTCATCCCACAAAGTTTCGTTTTAATATTGTTCACATTAGACATGGGAATTGACACCTTAACAAAGCCCACTCTTGCACCAAAGCATTTCAAGTGCATGTAGTTCCTAGGCTTGAGTCCTCAAAAGTACCTTGATCAAGTGGGAGTGTAAGTGGCATCTGGTCAAGCTACTTTGATGGGAGCTATAAATGGCAATGGAAAGTTAACACTTGAGTTAATCCTAGTAGTCTTGCTCATTTCCACGTCGTTGTAACAAATAAAAAACAATGGCATGTGGATCGGATTGAATTCGCTACACCTTCGTTAGTGCGTTAACTAGACACCCATGTGCACTTTGATATATTACTTTGGATTATCCTTTCTGCACGACAACTATTTCCACCTACCAACATTTACTAGCTCTATCTTTGAGCAATCCTCCATGTGCATATAAACATATTGCTAGTTCTCATTAGTTCATCTCAAAGTCATTGATCTAACTTTCTCTAAGAACTAGTTTGAATCACTTATCCATCTTGGTATAACTCTAAGTTGATTAACTTTTTAGTGTAGTAATTCTTTTTTTCTATTCAAGTTTATTGTACTAATAGTTTTCAATCATGTTGCATAATGGAAGAACTTGATTTTCCATAGGTGCTTGGCTTACATTTCAATCAGTCTTCTCAACCTTTTTTATTATCTTCCCTAGTTTTTTCCATAGTGATTTAGATGTAGCTTGGACTATCACATCCTTCAATTGTAGGTATCCCTTGATGCGTGCACACACATCCCATTGACCCTATGGGTATCCATTTCTTACATTGGGTTCACAACAACAAACACATGAGAACCCATGATCTAATTTACAAGACTTTTGTTGCCATTGCATGAGATGTTGGTATCACCACATTGGTTGGAAATTTGAAAGATTGTAACTAAATGATTAACGATATTGGGCCTCATATTTGCACCTAGCCATTGATCCTTTCACTTCAACCAAAGTGTCATTCATGGTGGATTTTCATTAGGTATTTTAACATTACTATCTAACTTAAAAGGACATTATCCCCAATAGGGGGGCGATTTGGACATGGTATATCATTCATGGTATTTTCATATTATGTTTTGTATGTGTGATATAATGATACTTGTAGGTGTTGACATAGGAACACACAACAAGTTACTTGAAGGACCATGTAATTTAAATGTGATGAACTTAGTTTTTTCCCTATTTTTTTGGTGAATTTTTTGAAAATTTTCCCAAAATAATCCTTTTAAGGGGTCAGAATGCATTTGAAATTTTGCAATAGTGCAATATTTCACACTTCAAATTTTGATTTGTACCAATTTTTTTTCTTTAATTTCATGATGGTGTTCAACTAATGATCATCCATGACTTATAAGTATATTTAGCCAAATTTGGCAATATGTTCAAAATATGAAAATAGAAAATCTTAAACACCTTTTCATAGTACACAATTGTGGTGATATTTAACGATTTTGAAGATGAAAAATGTTTTTTCTGGTGATTTTTTTTTCAAAAAACAGGGAATTTGTGAAAAATAAGCTTTCCGCAAAATGACGAAAAATCGCCAAAAAGAACCAATGGACCGTAACCGTACACACAGAGTACCTTACGAGAATACGTACTCATACGGTCGCGGTACCCTAAGAAAATACGGTTTCTTTCTCCTTACAAGAAGGGTTTATGAGTTTAGGGTTTGGGTCCGCCGCTCCAAGTTTTGCAAGGCAGCTTTGCGGGGACTTTGCAGTGTGCTCCCTGAGCGCTCCTCTCTCAGTTCCTTTCCCAATTTTAGTGATTGCATTAGCGATGGCGTCTTTCGAATCTCTTGCAGCGACCGAGGACTGCAATTCGAGAGAATCTATTATCAGCGTCGTGGAAAGCGATGCTGCAATTGCTGTAATTCGGCCTCCGTTGGGCAATGAGCCGTCCCTGGCTATGGAGGAGGACCAGAACGTGGGCACGAAGCGTGCTAGGGATGAGGAATCGCCTGCTGAAGCACCTGTAGTTGCAGCCGCAGGTGCCGTCACAGATGAAGTTGTTGATGAAGCTCCCGCTCTTAAAAGAATAAAAACCGGAGCGGAGAACCTGGAACCCACACATGGGGAAGATAATCGAAAAGACGATGATCGGAAGATGGAAGAGGAGGAAGTTGAAACCACTACTACTACGCTAGGTGCTGAAGGGACGAAGGAAGTGCAGGACGGCGAGCAACAAATGGCCAATGAGGACGGTAGAAAGACAGAAGAAGTTAAGCTGGGGCCCAAGGTGTTCCACTCAGCTGTTGAACTCTTTACCTATCTCTACGATTTTTTACATGGTTGGATTTGCAACCAAGACGTAAACAAGGTACTGCTCTCTGGTCTACCTGCAATGTTATCACGTTGATGGAAGGGTGAGGTTGGATATTTCTGATGTGACGGGCTTAGGGTTTCTAACATGTTTCTGCCATAGTTTTTTGCAGAGATTTTTTTTTTAAATCAATGTTCTAGGACAGGTTTAGAAGTGGCAACAGAGCTGCGTTGCTTTACTAGAGTCCATGTCTTCACAGCTTTACCTGGTCTCACTCTGCAGACACAGTCACCTAAGACATCACAAGTGATTCTACAGTTCAGAGGATTTGTTGTGCATGGTGTATTTTTAGGGCTTCTTTGAATTTGCTTTGTCTTTCTTTCAAGCATAGTCATTGAACAATTTTCACAATAGAACATGTTGCTAGTGATGGTCATTGAACATGTGGGGGCCTGTCTATATTTCTCACACTGCTTTTCAGTTCTATCCTATTCTTTTTGTTGAGCACTGTTTTTGTCTTCTCTTACTCCTAAGATTTGCTCTTATGGTTTTTCTCTTAATGTTTGTTCTGGAGTCTCTCTAACCTTGGTATCTTGAATTCTGGGATCAGGCCGCCAGGGGGATTATGGATGTGGTCAGTCCATTTCCTTATGTATGTATTTTCTTTGCTCAATGTGCAGTATGAATTCATGGTCCTGTCGGATCTTGTTGGACAAGGTGCACCAGACAAGGTGGAGTGTGGCATTGCAGCAATTCAAATCCGGATGCATCCAACATGGCACAGCAGATGTTTCTTTGTTGTACACAAAGATGGCACAGTGGACGATTTCAGCTACCGTAAGGCTGCTGATAAGCTCATGCCCTTACCCTCAAGTTTGTACTTATCTACAGGGGAGTTGGACCTAGATAAGCTGTTTCCTGGCCACAAACAAAAGAATCAACACTGGCAACAGGGCAGAGTAAATGGGGGAAGGGGTAATGGGGCCAGGGGAGTCTTCCATGGTGGACGAGGGCGAGGAGGTTACAAAGGCAGGCAATGAGGCAGTTCTTAATGTTAGGTCTTCAGATGTCATGTTGATCAGCTCTGCCTCAATACCTTTATTCAGAATCACAGACCATGTTAGAGGAGGCATAATATCTGCATGGTCTTTATGGCCTATCTCAGGTCTGCTCATGCCTTTTCTAGAATTTTTGACCCAACATCATTGTCTTTCTAGAAAATTAAGATCCATCCAATCAGTTTCTGAATCCATTCACAGAGTATATGATTAGTGTAACTCTGGAATATGTTCTTAGCTCTTTAGATCAGTGCAGTCACTGAGGTATTGAGTGAGTACAATTGAGGATCATAAAACCTGTTCAGCACAAGTCATTTCAAGTTGCATAAAGTTTCCAGTGAAAGTACAGTTCCTTACTCTAAAAGTCATTTTGGAGCTGTCTGTGTGTTGCAGATTTTGAAGTGTCAATAGCTTATTATCTGGTGCAAGGAGAGTGTCTAACTCTAAAGGTCACTTCTGAGTTGTGTGTTGCACAATGTACTATTTGGATTGTATGTTTCTGTGCATACTTTGGCTCACTAGTTCCAGATGTGCTTTGTGGGTTTCAAGGGTACAGTGCTCCATTTCCTTTGGGTTTCTGTATACTATTGGTTCTGAGGTCAGCCCTTGAATATGTTTGGTATCAACACTGGCTATGGGTGTTGATACCGGTGTTGAAACCAGGCACAGGCCTATATACCAGACCAATGCGGGTATTTTCTAAGTTAACCCCTAAATGTCAGACAATATGGGCTACTTTTCATTGTAAATTGACACTGCCCTGACCTTTTGGTATTAATCCTAAAGGTCCAGCCACCCTCGAGTTCCAAAACCAGGCTCTAATTCACTTCAAGCCTCACAGCTCCTCCTAATGCTTGCTGGGAACCCACTAGAGGATCTTGAGCGACACAATTGAGTGTTGTGTAAAGTCATCCTAACTGAGGGTACCGAGTGAAACTGGGGGTGAAGTGAGAAGTCAGGATGGAGACAGTACACATGCAAGAAACAAGGGACCAAACTAGATTTCCCACCTAAATTGGTCCTCAGGAGAGTTTCATCCTCAGTTTTAAATTTGCCTCTGTGGTGTATTTTGATTGGGTTTTGTTCCTTGTTCCAAGTGGGCATGCTTTTGTGTTGGGGTATGTGCCAGCCCTTGTCATCAGTAGTTTGCAAATCTTGAGAAACCAGTGTCAGTGGGTTGAGTAACAAAGATCTGGACTTATCTTGCAGACCCTCCATCTGATGTTCAGCAAGTTGTTGGACAAGTTTACCTTCTTTCTTTCTTCTTTTTTGTGACAAGTGAGAACTCAGTTTTTATTTTGTATTTCAATGTGATGAGCAGTTTTAACATGAACATGATGGGTTAACAAAATTTTGAGTTTTCATATAAAGAATGTGCACATCAAAGAATATCAAATTAACAAAAATAAACAGAAAGTTTGAACTTCTTACAAGTACCACACTACAAATTCTTTGATTTTCATTTGCACCACACCTCAAACATCACCCTCCAATCCATAGTTTTCAACTTTGTGCCACATAATGACACTGATATCAAAATGTTCAAAGTTTTCAACTTCAATGAAGTTTGCAAGTGACTGTTATAGCATTTTGTTGATGTTTGAAAAACAAGAAAGATTGCTTAGAATGAAAATGACCCAATTTTCCATCAAATGTGTGAAGTTGCAACCTAGAAAAAAACACAATCCACCAAATTTACACAACCGAAGAAATTATTCATCATCTTCATCAACTTACAAGTAATTTTCTACAATAGTTTTGATATATTATAAGGCACTAAGGAGAAGCTTATAAACCCTTGCACCACCTTTCTACCTATGAATAGGCAGAATCATAACAAATTTCGAACCTATAACAAGATGAACATAGATAAAGGTTGTGCCTTTGTCTTTCAATAACACATAATAATGTTCATTTTTTATTATTATTGGTAGTACAATCCTCCGTCTATTTCATCCCTAACTAGTTCAACAAAAAATCTGTAATCATCTAGGCCCCTTGTCCTCTTGAACAATTTCCATGCATTTAACACATTGAAATAAAAAAAAGTCCACTCATTTAAGATTGTTCAGTTTTGCAAGCACAAGAAAATTATCTCTAATAACAAAGTTAGAAGCTAAAAGATGGGCCAAATTGTTCCAAATCGTTGTGCCTACACTATTACAAAATGTGGGTGTAGTTCATTGGTCCACATTCAATGGAACAATGAACCCATTGGATCCCCACTAGGCTTCGTTTAGTGGGACTAGTGAAATCACTTGATGAACATGGATGGATTTTGTTGTAATGCTAGGTTTGCAAGTCATTAATATTGAAAACTTTACAAGGTTCCAATGTCACTAGCTTAAATTTACAAACACCATGTTAATTATCAATACAACTATGGCAAATTAAGTAATAAATGTCTTTTACTTCCAATACGACATTCATTTGTCCAAGAATGGGGTGCAGTTCATTAATTTAAAACATTATAGGAGCTTAAAAATGAAATAAGTCCACCCCATTTTAATCATTTCACCTTACTAAAGTTATATCATTATAAGGTCACTCTGTAATAATCATCATATTTCATATTAGTACTTGACATAATACATTACTAATTGAAATAATTCACTATAGTAAATAAGTTTTATTTAATGTTGTTATTTTAAATACCCCAAACTAATATATATTATTTTGCCCTAGGTTATTTTAAGTTATTTTATCTTACCTTATTTTCAATTTGTTTTGTTATTTCACATCAAACTATTATACCCTAGAAGGTATTATTGGTTATTTTAGGTTATTCCAACCTAGGATATTTTTAATTATTAATTTAAACCAATTCATTATATGTCATTTTAACATATTCCAATTTATGTTATTTTAGGCTATTTTAAGTTGTTCCACCTTAGGCTATTATATGTTATTTAAAATTATTATAAGTTATTCTACCTCATGGTATCTTTGGTTATTTAAAACCATTTCACCTTATGTTATTTTAGGTTGTTCTACCAAAATATCACATCAAATATCCTAAGCTATTCCAACCTAGGTTATTATAAATTAATATAATATACTTTTTTTTATTATTTCAAATTATTTTACCAAACATTATGTTTATATGGATGTGTCCCTAATTCACTAGGAGTTTCAATAATCATTTAAATTAAATCACCACTAATTCATTACATTAAAAATTTAGTGAATTCACCACATCTTTTAGTGGTTGACAATGAGTTGGTACACATAAGCAAATTCACTAAAAATTAATCAAATTATCAAATGGCATTGATTTTTAATTTTTTTAATTAATATTATTTCTATTTTAAATTTCTATTATTATTTTATGTACATTTATCATTTTACTTACATATAATGTTGATTTTACAATCAACAAACACCATTGACTAAATGGGAAGTTTTTATCAAGGTTTCAACCTTTAACTTTAAGGTAATAACCCATTACCATTGCCATCCAACCACTTGTTAATATGAAACAAATGAGGTCATGATTGGATATATTATGTTGTTTATTCTAAATGTTTTTTCAAAAACCAATTATAATATTATTATTTTTCATACTATGTCCAAAAGGGAAAAAATTAATTTCATTCTAGGAGATTATTTCCAAGATGTGCAAGTCTCTAGTATTTTAAAGAAAACAATAACCATTTAATTTGATTAAAGCTACATTTGAATATTGTAATTTAATGCATTTCAAAAATGAAAAATTGGAGATTTATTCTTTCTTTAACCATTATTACATTTCTCATAGTTTGTCCAAATGAAAGAAATTAATTTCATTTTAGAAGTTTTTGCAAGTTATACATATATTCAATATTTAAAAGAAAAAATAACTCTTTAATTTGATTAAAAATACATTTGAAACTTACAACTTAAAACATTTCAACAATGGTGTTTTGAAAAAAAAAAAAACTTTCACTATTATTATCTTTCTTATACTTTGTTTAAATGAAAAAAATAATTCATTTAATATTTTTTCCCTTGATACTTTCACACATATACAGTTTTAGTAAAATAACAATCAATAATTTGACTAAAAATGCATTTGAATTTTTTTATATAATACATTTCCACATATGTTTTGAGGGGGATTTTTTTCTCAAATAACATAATTTGTGAATAAACCTTTTTTTAATTGATTTTTTGTTAAAAATTTGATTGTTGATGATAATACAATGTATTACACCTCTCTTCCTTTTAAACATATATTTATTGAATATAAAATTTATTACAAAACTATTACATTAATTATAACTAATTCATTTTTTAATGGTTTTTTTATAACATTTTTTCAAGTTGTATGATTGAAGGTTTTGATAAATAAATAAACATAAAGTTTTTAATAAATTCACAAATTAAAATATTTATATTAATCTATGTTTACAATAATTTCAATAACACAAAAATGAACATAGGGGTAAATGATTTTATCATGCAATTTTAACATTATGTATGTAAAATTCTTACTTATTGATTTATACACATATAATATTTTTGGCATTATAACTTGTACATTATGAAAAAATCCAAAGTACAACCCTTTTCATTTTGAAAGGGCATATCTTGCTCATTTCCATTAGATTGTAGCGTTTTTTACAAATTTGGAGACTCCAAGTGGAGGACTACAAAATTGTTTTAAGTTTTAAAAATAACAAACCATAGAAAAAAGAATTATAATGATCCAATATCATTAAGTGTTCGGTGATAGGCGTGTTTACCTTAGGTCACAACTAAAAAAATTATCCCATATTGTTTGGTTTCCATTCCACAAATCTAAACTATATAAAGGAATGCACTAGGATTGTTGGAGAACACAATAAACATGAAAATCTAATAACCATTTGGGATGAGCCAATCAAAAAGGTTCAACCCTAAAGGCTAAACCAAATGAAATAGGATTTCATTTATTAATTGCCAGATGGTTTAGGTCTAGGCCTAACATAGGTGCCAAGATCTAGCCCTAACTTAAGCCTAAATTAAATGACCTATGTTTAGGTTTAAACCAGGTGCCTATGTTTAAACCTAACCTATGTTTTAGCACCATGTGGCCTAAACTATTGATGCGGATGTGCCACGTGTCATTTATTATTTGTTGCCCCACAATTTGTGAGCATGCCATGTGTCATTTGACTATTCATTGACCCCACATTTTATGAATGTGCCACAACTTAACAACTTGTTGAATTGTAATCCATGGCTCACAACTAGAATAAGTTGAGCTTACACTTAAAACTTGATCTTAGCTTTCTTAGGTGCCCTTGACTGAACTAGAATACGATTCAAATTATATATTTTTGAATGCACATTCACAAGTAATATAAGTAGAAATAAGATGTGATTGAAAACTAACAAAGTAGATTGAACACAACTACTAGAAATATGATGCAATT
>Ga0209208_10004839_pt1 | contig 18926 bp, 20 predicted proteins | sample S1TSphfallax_3_FD_187694 | JGI IMG/M metagenome (GOLD analysis project Ga0209208, IMG submission 187694) | Host-associated microbial communities from peat moss isolated from Minnesota, USA - S1T2_Fd - Sphagnum fallax MG (SPAdes) (version 2) | ecosystem: Host-associated > Plants > Peat moss >... | reverse complement strand
GCTTGAGATATGCTTTAGGCTGTCTAGGGGTGGTATCTTAGGCTTGAAATACATGAACACAAGTTTAGGATCATGCCACCTTTATGTAGTATACTGCAGGGCACTTTGTGTCCATGATTTACAGCAACTATGTGATCCCACATGACAAGATTTTGTGTTCTTTTCCAAAGGCATCAAAACTCAGGCCATGGACAGGCACTGCATCACTGTAACCTGACTTGCTACTAATCAACAATGTACTTGTCCTCCCATGCTATGTCTGTTAAAAAATGAGCACTAGCAAGAAGGGATGTGACCAAGCAATATGCCATGAATTTTCTGGAGACTGCAAATCATGAAGTGTGCTTCATATCTCTGTCCAGTCTCCCATCCATCAAAGCTTCAGAGCTTGAGATTCAGAGATTGACAATAGTTGATGACCACATGGTACAGATTTTATGGGAGACCAGAATCAAGGTAATGTGGGAAATGGCAAAAGAATTTCCCAGAGGATGGGGAGGGGAGGAAACAGGAGGAGGAGGTCTTGTGTGCAACAGGAGGAGCGCAGAACTTAATGGTAAGTGTTGGCAAGACAAAGATGGAGGGAAAACAGATGGGATGGGGGGAGGAAGTTCAAAACGGTATGTGTTAATAGGTGCTGACACAGCACACTTCCTTACTTTCCAAGCTGCTCAAACATGCCCCTTATGTCTGGTTCCAGGTGAAAGGAAAAAGGATATAGTAGTGCCAGTGAACATGCATGTAAACTGATGTGTGTGTTTTGAACCTTCATGGCTACTCCTTTGTTTGCAACAATGTGATACCCAGTTTTTCTCTTATAGGTGATTTCTAGTAAACACTCAGCAGGATTTTAATTATGAAGCAATGAGTAAGGGGGTTATTAGCTCTAACCATTGTCTATTGGTGCACAATGGTATGGATCCAGGCTTTTCTGCCATGTCTGATTCAGGATTCAGCTTCCTCTCCTCACATGGTCAAACTTGGCTTTTGCATGGACTACAAATACTTCGAACCTGCACAGGTTCACTTGTCTCACCTTCCTATTCTTTCAGCCTCTGATTCCTCATGACATGATTGGACCTAGCAATTTGTGGACCTGCCTGAGTTTTTCTGTCAATGTGCTCTGGGTGGAAACTCTCCTGAAAATCTTTTGTGGGAGCAATGGGATCGAGCTTTGTGTGGCAGTTAGTCACTGTTGAAAAGCTCAAGCACATCCAACATCTTCTAGCATGTTATATTTCTCATCTGTTTATTAATGGGCTTGACCCAGACTTTGTGAACTTCATGTACCTTAACCAAGACTTTTTTGGTGGTGGCATATACCCAAAAACATCTTGTGAGTTGAATTGTATGTCTAAAGGCTTCTCTTGTGATTTCTTGGATCTAGCTGTGAGACAAAGTCCTCAAGGTTTATCCTGTGACATTTTTGACAAATGCTCTCAACCAGAGTATGCAGGTACTGAAATGATTAGAATGCCTCATGTTCATTGCAATATCTCAATGACTGCAAAATTTGGGGTTATCAATAGTCAATTTTACAGATTCTTGAGACTTTGTAGTTGTAAGAAGTTTTTTGTCTTCCAGATGGTCAGTCTTATTGTCTTTCTGAAGGCAAAAAGGCTAGCCTTGAAAAATTCTTCTAAAGAGAACTAGAGGGCCGCTTCTTAAAGAAAAATTTGTGTTTGGAATTTCCACTTTTAGCATTTTCAGAATGATTTTGCTTCGGGTCCTGTAAGTGGGGAGCTTCTTGTAAGTGCACTTGTTCATAGTCTTTCCCAGTTTGTCCTTTCCTTTTGTTTTTTCTTTTCCTTTTCTGTCTTTGTTTCTTTGTCTTGTCATTGTTGTTGTGGTCTGTTCCTAGCCAGTAGTATGACTGAGTCTTCCTGTTGCTTCCAGAATTGCAGCAGAAACTCAGTTCTTAGGTTGGTGCCTGTTACCAGCCTTTACCTACTGTAGGGAGCTGATGAAGTCAGTGGGGAAGTTGTGGTAGTTAAGTCACTATCATACATGCTACTGTTAATGGTCCCTGAACAGGTATGAGACTGGCACTTTTGTTCATTTTGGTGTGTGTGTTTTTGTTTGTTTTTCTGTCTTCCCTTGTTTGGTTCTTTCTGTGGTTTCCTGAGCAAGTGTTAACCTTCTTCATTGGGAGAATGGAGATTTCTCTATTCTTATGAAAGATATTATTAATGGGCTCAGTGTCTCCAGCCTCCATTTTCAGGTCTAATTAGCTAAGGCCATAATGGTGGATCTAATGGGTTGTTGGCTAAACCTCTTAATTTAATCACCAAGTAGACATTGGAAGTTGAATGAATGGACGACTAGATTATACATTACAAAGCCTTTCAATCACTTGTTAATGTTCATCTTAATTTAGGGTGAAGGTGCCATATGATGTTGGCACTCATCCATGAAATGGATTCACATTCTATTTTTAAAACTAGTGGGTTGCATGATCCAATAGGCTTTGACATAAATGCTAAAGATGAAATGATTAAGCCTAAATGTAAGAGGGAAGCAATTCATTTACTCTTATCAAGCATCTAAGAGAAACAGAAGGGATCCAATCTTCATTTTCTCCTTTAGATATGGGATGAACTTGTAGTGTAACAAACCCAAATGAGTGTTAAAGAGGTGCAATTGTTCATGAAGGATGTCATTCTGGACTTGTAAATGATCCTCATAATGGGAGTTTTTTAGGTGTGTGATATGATCATACTTTCGGATGTAAATTACATCTGCCGAAACCAAGAATTTGTGGGTGATCCTCATCTTAAGACATGGAAATCTACCTTTGATGTTGTGGATCTTGGTGACTAATGTCTTAAATCTACAATTGAACTAATGTGGTTTTATTTGGAAACTTTGTTCATATGTTTGGATTATATCTTAAAATTGCAATTTTTTTTGTTTCATTATTAGGTCTTATATTTTCATGTTGGCATATGTATTACATATAGTAAAGGATGTTGTGGTTGTTTTTCGTGAAGCTTTTTCATCATGTGACCCGTCCATCCATCCATCCATCTGTCCTGTCATCCATTCATGTATGGCATCATACAAGGAAGAAAACCATGGCAGAAATAAATAACCCCCCGTCTGTGCATGTGTGGCTGTCTAGGAAAGGCATGCCCGGCCCCGCAGGGGGGGGGGGGGGGGGGGCACCCCCAAGATTTTGATATCAATATCAACAACAAACCCAACAAGATTTTGAGTGGCCAGGGTCTCATGAATACATGTGGAATATGGTATATAGAGAAGTTTTGGAAATGTAGTTTGTAGTTGTAATTTTGTAATATGTACCATCAAATACACACACACCTGTGCATTAGGCACAAGGTTCAAACTAGTTAGGGTGTATAGGAAAGAATTGTTGAGCAAATTCATAAGGGTTTTGCTTGTGAAAGATATGGTCATACTTGCATCAAATGTCAATGAAACAAATCCTGCAAAGATATGCATGTTGAAGGTTGATTGAATGAGCATGAAGAGGGATGATATTTTGGGGAAAAGACCTTGGAGGGGAATCTATGTTGAAAGCAAACAAATATTTTAACTCTTTTATTCTCTATGGAGAATCTGAAAAATCATTCATGGTAAAAATGAAAAAGTGCCCAAAGTTAAATATGCAATGAAAACATCACAAAATTTGAAAAGAGTAACGATGTTAGTTGTTTGGAAACATTGTAAAGTTTGTGATCAAAAGTACATGAACTACAGAGCCAGATTGCTCGTGAAAAAAAGGAACGTACACAAAACAATTTGAATTCCTTCTCTTGCACCATTCTTCTGGTCTCCTCTTGATGTCATTGATCAGCTCCATCTTCAACTGTCAAAACACATCTTCAAGTTGCCTGTTGAGAAATAGCAGCAATCCATTTGTTACTTGAACTTTTCCTCTTTGTTTTGATACTTCCAGCACTAATTTAATTCACTGGAAAAACGCACGAGATTTCTTGATACTTCAGATTTTCAACAAGATCTTAAGTCTTGGGGCGATCATATCAATTTTTGAATTATGAAAGGTGCAATACTATTGGCAGAAACTGAAAACAATTCCAGGGCTTCCCCAAAAAAAAAACATTCCAGGAACTGGAACCTAAAAAGCTTTCTGAAACCCAAATTTTTTGAAACTCTCTTCATCAGCAACTACAAATCCAAGCATTGAGATTTGTGAAACAGCAACACAAATTCATGTAGTGAAGGGGATGAGGAAGGGGAGGGATGAAGAAAGGAAGAGAAAAATAGAGGTGCAAGTTGAAAACATTTTAGTGGGGGGTGGGGGGATTCTCCTTCAAAATGACAAATGTTTTGCATCTTCTGCACATATGGTATGCATGCAAACACGATATAGCATGCACTTGTGAAATGACAAAAATATTTTTCTACACACATAACATGCATGCACAAAACATGAACTTGCAAAAAGGACAATGATGTCAAGCACCCCATCAAATGTTTTGAATTAACATATTCAAATTTAACATCTACTTGCATGAAATTTATATGTTAGAGGAAGTTGTGGTGGTGATGATGGTGTGATGCTTGAGGCAAAGAAGGAAAAAAGAAATAACCCAAGACTTTGAAGTTTTTGTGTCATCTTGGTTAGAAAATTTGGAGGAATTTTCCATAACCGGGTTCATGTGCAACAATTGTGGTCTTATTGGACCTTAAGTTCACACCAAAAGAATAGAAACCATTCATGCACACAATATTCTCCATCCGCCCATGGGAAATACTACATGTTGTATCTACAAAGTAAACTAGTTTTCGAAGTCTTATTGTGGCCCAACCATGATTGTGACAATATTCTCCATCTATCCATGGGAAATAGTACATGTTGTAGTCTACAAAGTTAATTAGTTTTCAAAGTCTTGTTGTAGCCAAACCATTGTTGTGATTGCAACCAACTAAATTTTCCTTGGATAGCTACTTGGAATCTTGACTAGGGGAGACACTAAATACCTCCCATTGAGCTTTATCTAGTGCATTTTAGAGCATGTCTTTTTGTGCTTTGCCTGATTTTATGCCGAACCACACTTCACATTTTTTTTGACTTTTAGATGTTTTACAAAAGTACAAAAAGAGCATTAGTTATTTTATCTAGGCTACATTTAAACCTAACATCTCTATGTTGAGAAGGAAAGTATCGACCAATAACATAGACTCCAACATTAAAAAAGAATCATGATTTTAATTTATTTTAGAAAAAAAAGTCAAACTAATCAAACTTTGCACCATAACCAAACAATTTGCATAGGGCTGAACAATAACAATGTTCATTTGGGGTGTTTAGCACTCCACCTTGATCATGGCACATAAGTGTGTCCTAATAATTTAATCATAAAAAGCCCATGTTCAATTTTTTTTCTTTTTCTTTTTGTTGAAGCACAATGCGCAAACCCCACCTAACTAGTTATTGGCACTACCAAGTCAAGCTTAATAGTAGAGGGTCAATAGACTTTCACTTACACACCAATGGGTTTGAACCCAAAACCTTTTTGACATCCAAGTGACCCATATAGAAGGGCTACATTGTTGAGCTCAATGACCCCACCGAAGATAAAAATAACAAGTACAAAAAGGCTAGAGGCCTAGGGGGTGAAGGGCCCAAAACAAAAAGGTCCAAGGACTTGGAATAAGAGCCAAAGCTATGGGTGAATTAGCTAAGAACATAGTACTGTAGTGTGCCTAAAGTAAGGGAAGTGAAGTATTTTTGTGTAGAGAACCATGCACGTAGTACCTCCTTGGAAAGGGCCTGATAATGGGCAAGGGGGATTGAGGGTTCTCATGCCAAGGATAATAAATAAAGCGGCCCAATAATGGGTTTGGGGCGGGGGGGGTTTGAAGGTCTTGTGCCCATGGAAATAAAGAAAGGGCTCTTAATGATCAGGAGCACATGGAGCATTAGGCTCTTGTTCTTCCCCAAAAGTTAGAGGTTTTTCTAAATTTCATAGTTTTTTTGAGGTTTTGAGAGTTTCTATTTTAAAAAGTAGTAGCTAGCAAACTTGAAAGTTTTTTGTTTAAATGATTTATGTACCTTTGGAGCAAGCCTTGGGAAATGTTTGTTGTTGTTGAAAGGTGAATGTGAACTTATTAGAAGTGGTTTGTTGGTTGTAGAATGGAAAGGGTAGGTGGAATTGATGTGGATGCAATTGTAGGGAGTTGCTTGGGAAGGGAAGGATTTGAATTGTTGAGGGGGGTGAACAATGATGAAGCTTTGTGGTATGAACTTGATTTACAATTCCATTGTTTTAGCTTAAAATTCCTTATAAAATATCTTGAAAGAAGGTGGCCATTGCCAAATCCATTTGAATTCTAATTTGGTTTAATGATGTGTCTTCAACAATTGCATATAGTGGTCAGTGTTGGTTTGTTGATGGTTTTGTGTGTGTTGCATCCAGAGATGGGTTTTGATTTGATAACTAGTCACTTATGTCATCAAGTGATGGAAAACTCCTAGGGAGTTATGTAGGTTGGTAAGAGTGTTTAACCATGGTTTGAAATAAGAACAAGGAAGGGGTTTGATATACCATTTGAATGATCCACAAAAAGTTGCAAAGATACCCTTTTTGGACCACCAAATTGTTAAGAAAACATCCTTTGAGGTTTTGAACTAAATTATAACGTTCTTGTGTGTTTGTGAATTTCATGTCAAGCTTCAATGCCTATGTGGAATGTTTGATGCGAAATTTCAAGCATGATTTTTTTAAGGTGGAAAATTTCTTATCTCAAGTCATGCTCACAACATTGACATCTAATGTGCCACAAGATTCTAGCACAAAGCATGTTCCAACGTGTTTCAAAGTTATTGTAGATGGTGTTTTCAAGTTGGATTTGTTGAAAGTTGTTATTGTGAAGAAGAGGTGGGTCACCCTAGATGAACAACTTTTAATTTAAAAGCTTAATGGGAAGTCTTGCTTGCCAATGAACGTTTTTGAAACTCAACCAAGTTTCAAAGACCCAATTGCAACTAAAGAAGAGATGTTCAAATGTTTTTAATTCTCGTATTTCACATAATTTATAATCTCCAAATTGACCAATTTTCATTCACCACTCCTCCATTAATAATCCACCTATTAGTATCAACCAAATCATGGTTGAGGTCTTCCTAGGTATCCAAATGATCTAGACGTGTGTGAATAGTTTCACTCTTTCAATAGTATGGTAGCCTTTTTTAGCCAAAAAATGCATTAATAGCAATCTCAATGCCTTTCCCTAATGCTTCATTTTGTATTCCAATTTGGTTGAATAATCAAAGATAGTTGTTGTTTGCAATTTTTCTATTTTTTTCCAATTCCATTCCAAAGGATCAAACCTTAAACCATTTATTTTCCCAGTTCATAAATAACAAAATCATTCCTTTTGTTGAAGGATGAATGGGGTTTTTGTATCATAGGAAATGTCCCTTTGTTCCCTAACATAGCAACACTCAAATTTGGTGTGAAACTTTTGGCAAAAGGAGTTGAAGTCCTTGACCAATTTTCATGAGTTGATCTAAAAGGAGCCTCATGTAAGGTTTAACAAATAGGGCGGTGCTTGGTGTATGAAGGGTTTGGAATTGTGTCCAACAAACTAGGCAAAGGGTTGGCAACCCATTTTCCAAAATGAAGTGTTCTTTTTGGAGGCAACTTGCCAAGGTATGTTCCATATCATATATTTCCTTTTTTGTTCACATTGTATTAAATGTGAAATAAATTTGATTTGTGACTTGTAATTTTGAATTTTGAAAAGGTTTTCCATTTGTTTGTTCCAAAATTTCAGAGATTGTAAATGGAGTTGATTCCTTTTGTAGACCAGTATATGAATGGTGAGTTATTTTCCAAGCCCCACTATAAACCATCACTGCTAGTTAGAAATATGTTTCCAAATAGAGGTTGTATAGCAATAGTTTCACAATTAAATGGAGATTGTTGCAAACTCTACTAGAATTTAAAGAAGACAACACCATTAATGGATTGTCACAATATTGATTGTCTTTTCTGAAATTGTAAGTGGTCATGATCTAGTGGCTATTGGCATTCCAAGGGCCTCCATTTGTTTGGCAAGTGCCAATTCCAAAATGTCTAATGAATGTTTTCCATGGGGCCATCTTGCCCAAGAAAGGTGTCTGATCATTGGTTTGGCTTGTAAAACATTTTCTTAGAGTTTTGGGTCCAAAATCTTTGATCCACCTTTGGAGGATGGTACATATGATTGAATCCCATTTGCCTTTTGCTATTGATTTCTTGTTCATGTTTATTCCCCATATGAAATTTTTGATTAAACTTTTAGCCTTAACAATTGTTTTATTTGAAATGTTTGTGCAAAAACAAATGTACCAAATTGAAGCCAAGATCACCTAGTTCACCATTAATATTTTGCTCGTTAATGACAATTTGTTTCCTTTCCATTGAAGTATGTTGCTTATGATTTGGTTCAATAATTTAACATCCTTCCTTTTTTAGTTGATTTCCCGTCCAAAAAAGGACGCCCAAATATTTTGTGGTTTCTCATTTTTTGAACCATTTGAGGCCTTTATCCTTTCTTCACAACCATGTTCTATATGAAGGTGCTATTTACAATTCCATTGATTTATGGAGGTTTAGCTTTGCACCTGAAGCCGTTTCAAATAACTTCAACTTAGTTTGCATTACTTTGTCAAAGTTGTCTTTGTTTTCCACCAAAAACAAAATTGTGTTGTGTATAAACATTTGGGACTTGGCTTCAAAGCCATTTGGGAGTATGAGTCCTTGGATTCCATGAGTAAAGTTCAATAACATGTGTCCAGGGATGTATGTTACAACAAAAAAGAAATAGATGATGGCTTGTGCATGAATGTGAAGCCTTGGCATGGAGCTTTGAACTTGGAACTTAAAGAATAATGTGATTTTAATCCACTTGCATGGATGAATGATTTCATATGGATGAATGTCATTTTTGAATGGATGAATTTCATTTATGATTTGGATTAAATAAATAAATAATTTGGATTAAATTATCCACGATTGGAAGATAAATACATTCAAATTTATTGATATTCATCCTCATTTGTTGTCTAAATATTAATATCTCAAACTTGAATGTCATTTAATAATGATGAATAATAAAATTGTGATAGTAAAGAAATTATGATAATGGGAGCAAAATGATTTAAAAAATTTTGTTTATGAAATCATTTTCATGAACAATGTTAAGCAATTCAAGAAATATTGTCATGGAATGAGTGTCACCCCCCACCCAATTGTCATCAACAACATTATATATTGATTTCTTAGAAAACTTGGGTGCCTTGAAAATAAATAATTATTAAAAAAATTTCATTGTCATCTATGATAGTAGTTTGTTTTTAAAAAATTAATTAAGGTGCCTATTTTTTTAATTTCAAAAACCCATTATTATTAATGACATTACATAGTTTTAAAATATCTAAAACATTCAAAACCAATTGTTGTCAAACAAAATTGGTTAAATTTGAAAAAAATCATGACACCTTTGATGAAGAATGAAAACAAAAACCCCATTGTGGCCAATGATAATTATAAATATGTTTGAAAGAAGTTGTGGAACCTTCAGAAAAGGTGGAGGAAAGAACTCGCTATTGTCAATGGCATTGGGTTAGTTTCCCCAAAAATCAAATATAATAATAATAATAATAATAAATTTATAAAAACAACAATGACCATGAGGTGGGTGTTAGCATAGTAATAGTAATATAATTCTCATATTTTAAAATAATGGTATTTTAAACCATAGCCATGAAATAAATATATAATGAAATTTACATTATTTTATTCAAAAAACGTTATATCATACATAATTAGATTGTGTTTCACGAAGCTTTAGTTAATTAAAATTAAGGGAAAAATTTTACCCATAAAAATTGAATGATAAAATTAAACATTTATGCATATTTTGATGGAAGTCTTATTTATTAAAAACATGTATTAAATGATTTTTTTTCATCCATATATTAGATGAATGAAAAAAATCATTCATCCATAACGAGGATGAATGTTTATGTTCATCCCCATGTTTGCTTTTAGGTTTATCAATACAAGATTCATTTTGTGGTTAAATTTTGTGGTTTTACTTGCATGTGTATAGGGGAAAAGACATTTTATCATCATTCCAATTTTAGGCTCTAGGCTCAGGTTCTAAGCTCATGTGGTAGTTTGTTGCAAAAGAAATAAGGTGCCATGGGGCAACCTTGACAAACTAAAGGTTGAAAATTGAAAGTAGGATGTATTGTTTTGTTGAGTTCAATGCTTGCAAATGCTCCATTATATAGGCACATGACCCAACTAATCCACTTAAAGTCAAACCCCAATTTTGCCATGGTAGCTTTCAAAAATTTCCAAGAAATCTTATCAAAAACTTTTTCAAAATCAAGAAGCAATAGCATTAGGTTTAGCCTATTTTATTTTGTAAAGGTAATGGCCTCCATGGCCATGAACACATTGTCAAAGATGTTCCACCCTTGAACAAAAGTTGTATCCGTTCTTCCAAGTGAAGTTTTAGGCAATTGGTCAAGGTTTTAAGTAAAATTTTGTAGGTGGATCCTAGTAGAGAGATAAGGTGATAATTAGAAAGTTGACCTAGGGATTAAGATAATTTTGTTGGCACCCAAGGGTAGAGTCCATTGCTCTTGTTTCAAGGACTTCTTAGATCCAATTGGTGATGTCCATTCATATGTCTAACCATAATGTTTTCAAGAATTCTATGGGGAAGTTGTCAAATCCAAGAAACTTTTTAGGGGGAAGGTCTTTCACTACTTCTTAAACTTTTTGAAGGTTTATGGGTTAAAAGAGATTGTTGTTGTGGGCATTTGAGGAACATTCGCCATACATTCATCATTATTCCAATAATGACATTCTATGGGTTAGAGCATGGTTGGGGTACCCAAAAGATTTGTTTCATTTTATATTCATTAAACCCTTTCACTTAAACATGTTGAAATCTAATGACACATTTATATTGAAAGTTTGATTTTATTCATAGATTGATACAATACAAAGGTACTATTCTATGCATAGAATGTCAAATTTGTTAAAGTTTAAAAATCCCTACCAAGTCTTTGAAAAAAATCCAAGACTTTTTTTCATGAGAAAAAATAAATTCAAAGATTCATAAGGAATGTCTAAACAACTTTTTTTTTACCCAAGATTTTTACCACAAACACCTTATGTGCTAATGTGTATAAAATGTATGAATGTGACAAAAACCAAATACCTTATTGTAATGTAAAAAGTTTCAAAAAATCAAATTTTTGGGAATTTTGGGCCATTAATAAAAACATGGCATGTATTGGATAAATTTTATTCTTCTCACTTTCATAAGTGAAAAAACAAATATTTCAAAGGCATATATCAAATTTGGAACAAAATTATTTCATTTGACATGAGAAAAAAAGGTGAAATGTAAAATAAGTCATAGGAAAAATGAAGAAAAAGTGAATTTGGGAGTCCTTAGAATGAGTCCTTGGGGTTCAAATGTGAAACCCCAAGCATGCTTAGATTAGATGACTTGTTTTTTTTGCTAGACTAGTCATATATGCCATTTGTAGTTGAATATGACCTATTGTTTATGCCACTTGTAATCGTATAGGATTAATCATATAATGTCATTTTTGGTGTAGTGCATTTCATGTCTAATTTTTTTTTGTAAATGATATTCGCTATAAAGATTTGAAAAGAACTTGAGGTTGTATGTTTGCATGTCCTTAAGGTTGAAGAGGATCCTCTCGTGGTTGCAAAGCTCTATGATTTGAAATGACCTTTTTTCATTAACAAGAGATTTTAAAAAAATCTTTGGAACAACAATCACCAATTCAAATCCATTTGGCAATAAAGACATGGGCTTTCAAGTCAAGTTTTTTTTGTCTTATTAGTTGAATTCTCTCTTGTGCCTCATTCAATATGAGTCTTGTTACGTGACAATTCCAATTAATTTGGAAATTTGCCTTTGGATTTTTTAGCTCGCACCCTAGTTTTGTGTATTTTCTTTCCGTTCTTTCTTCTAGCTATGTGAAAGCTTGAGGTTAACAACTTTAATTGCATTGAAAGCACTGCAAATATTTTGGTTCCAAGAGGTGTGGGTGCCATTTATGGCCATTTTTCAAGTAGCTAGGGGTACATCATGACCTCTTTTTTCAGTTAGATGACTTTTGTTGAAGCAAATGTCTTTTAGAAACCTAAGGTGAAACTTGTTGAATTGATAAAAAATGGGGGCATGGTTCAATAGAAAAGGTAAAGCAAGCCATATTCTAACTTTGCATCCCCAATATTTAGCAAGTTCTTTGTTTACATAGACATGGTCAATATGAAAGGATACCATGCAAAGAACATCATGGTGGTTCTCCCATGTGAAAAATTGTGTTAACCTTTCAAAACTCATCCATGTGAAGTGAATCTTGGATTTGCAATTGTAGGATTAATTTATCCTAAGCTTCACACACCCATCTTTCGACTCTTGAAATGGGGGTTCTTCCAAGTTTGTCATCCAAAGATTCTATGAAACAAAAGTCTCCTACCATAATCTAGAATGCTCAAGGGAGGTTGTATTTAAAGATTTGAATCTAGAGTCTAGCTTTTGGGCATGTGGAGTTAAGTCCATAAACATTAATTATCCCAATGGTAAATGCATTATTGAATTCCAAAGTGAAAAATTCGGCTATTCATGTGACTATTATTCTTTGATCAAAGATGAAGGGTCTTTGTTTTGTTGATGTGAGGAACCATGTGCCACCTTTGAATTTATCTATGGTTAAATAAGTTGACGCACCCTAAGCTCCTTGATAGATTCAAATGTGAGTTTGAAACAAAAACAACGAAAGAATAAAGAGTTGGGATATGCTCCTTAATTCGCAGCACTTTAGGGGTAGAGGGGCATGTTGGAACTTTGAGATGGGTAGGAAGAGTGACAAGCATCAATTACCCACACAGACTTGCACAAACCAAACAGTAAGTTGGTTAGTGCGTAGTTGGAGCACTTTGGTGCACAGACGAGCCACGGGCAAACATGGACTCATAAGACTCACCATAGCCCAAACTTGGGGGAAGCCACCACCTTCCCCCTTATAGTATACTTTGTGCCTGGCCATGGGACCAGCACCCAAATGTCATTTTGTCCCAGGACTCCCAAGTGGGAGTCTTGAAATTCCCACATCTAGGACTTTCGCAACTTTGGGGGCCCATAACTTTGCGTTCAGATATCTAATTGAGATAAGTTGTGAGGCAAAGTTGTCGCCATCGTAAAAAAAATTTAATGTTATGTGGCACACCACCTGCACGCAAGGAAATTGGGGCGATTTTTGACTTTTAGTGGTCGGGAGTCAAATTGTCAATTTGAATCCTGACCCTTCTTTTGGCCATAACTTGTATTAAGTGTCTAAATGGGTCATGCAAACCCATTTAAGATATCTACATTCTAAGAGCTTTCCAATGATATAAGGAACTTTTCAATCCAATGGGTTTTGACCCTTGCAATCGCTCTATGAAAGTTTGGGAGTCCATTATGACTCCAACTCCCAAAGTGGGAGCTCACTTGGGAGTGTGAAGGTTCATTCCCTCACACTCTCCTACACTCCCAGGAGCATGAGATGTAACTCCCATGTTTCCCTCTTGGCCCACACCCTTGTAAGCCTTTGCTTTGGTCGTGAGCCCAAGGCTAGGGTTGTGACATAAATAGTTTCATTCCAAATGGAAACTCCACCTTTGAAGCCAAGTCTAGTTGCTTTCTTTTGACAATCTTAAGTTGAAAGCCTATATTCTTGAATTAGAAAGAAGTTTGCTTGAGGACATGCTTTGGAGAAAAATCTTTTGATTCCCTTTCTTTTCCTAGATCTTGCCACTCTTGTCCCTAGGTATTGGACATTGAAAGAAGCCAAATAGAAATGATCATTCTCCATTAAGGTGGGATGGTGTGTTGATATCATTTTTGAGCAAGGAGCTTGGGAAGGTTGAAAGGGTTTAGGTGATTAAAGAGACCAATGGAAATTCGAGCAACTTGTTTAAGGTTAATCAAGGGTGTAAATCACCATTTATTTCTAATAACTTGTCCAAAAGGTTTATTGGGCTTTGACAAAGGTTGTGTGGGATTTGTTTCTAGTAATGTTTATTGATATTGGCAATAACTAACTTCCACGAGAATCATTGTGAAGCACCAACATGTATGCATTTCATTTCTATCCCCCAAAACCCATTTGTATATCCACTAGGCATCTTGCCACTTTTTTGAAAGGTTTTGGTTCATTTTTAACATTGACTATTATCTCCCTTAAATGAAGGGCTACTTGATTTGTTGTGTGAGTAAATGTTGTTGATCTCCTCCAAACCTTGTCTCCCACATGTTTTGTCAATTTGGTTGAATTATCTAGGCTTTCCTCTTTCCCATTGGATTGAATCAAAAGTTCAAGCTTTCCACTTTTCACATTGACTTTGACCAACATTGGAATTATGCGGGCCTCTCTTAGGCCTTGATTAGGGGTGTGAGTCAGGTTAAGAACATTCCAAAAAGTAAAAGAGATGATGGCCTTTGGATGTTTAGTGGTTTTTAATTGTTGGGTTGTTGTTTCATGGGGGCAGAATGGATTGCTTTTGCTTTTCTGTCTAGAAATTAGTTTTTAGAATATATCTTGAAAGCCTACAAAATTATCTTTTAACAAATCTTGAAGGTCCATTAAATCTTTTTCAAGTAACTCTTGAAGGCTTGCTAGGCGTTCACCAATGATTTTTGAAACTTCTTTTGATAGGTCTCACAAAGAAGGGATTGCATTTGATTTAGTGGAGTTCCCCATTTGGATGCAACTACTTTATAAAATGGAACAAAATATTTAGAGGGAATAGGAGATGGGGGAGAATGATGTGATGAAGGGATTGGGAACATTTAGGGGAATGGAATGGATTGGGTATGGCTTGGGGAAATTACAAAGAGGGATGACTTCTAGATGGTATAGGTTTTTTTTATGGCATTTTGACCAACAAGAGGAATTTTGTCCAAGGTAGGGATAACTTATGCAAGGGGTGATGAGGGTGTGGAAATTGGGGTTTGACTTGAAGGGATTGATTTAGGGGGTTTGTTTTTGGTGGCAAGGGTTATTGCTACTAAATAATCCAAGGTAGAAGGGGAAAAAATTGGGGATTGGGCTTGGCATGGGATATTTGCTTGGGGGGTTTCTTTCTAAATAGGAGGGGATTTTGCTAAAATATTAAGGATGGTTGGGGATGGATGGGGAGTTGGCATTAGGGAGGAAACAATTTGGCCTTGGCTTGGGGTGGGTGAAACATGTGGGTTGATCTTTGTTATGGATTGAATAACCAAAGGTGAATTGACTATAGAAGGGGTTTTTGTTGGCAATGGATCAAACATGGTTGGATTGGAAGGGGGTACATTCACAAAGATAAGAGCCATAGGAATTATAACCAATGTTTTTTTTTTCATGTTTTCATGTCAAAAATAATATTAATATTGCACATTTTTAAAATATGTTTTGATGATAATGATTTTAATATATTGTGGAAACATGTGCAATGATTTGAAATGAATTTAATGAAATTTGAATTTTCAAAAACATTGATTCATGATTGTAATTGATGCTTTACAATGCTTTTATTGCTTGAAAAAATTTCATAAATGACTCTTAAAAGGTGAAAACACAATCAAGTAGACTAGTTAGTATACTTTTTTGGGTTAAATTATAGTTACTTAAAAATATATCATGAAATTATCAAACATGTAATTTGGTTGGGTAGAAAGATTGAAGTTAATATGGTTCTTGATTTTATGTGAAAAAACTTGATTAAAACATATTTAATCAAACGTTAAGCAAAATTATTGTGAATGAAAGTAGGTGCAAGTAAATGTCCTATTTCATAAAATAGGTGCAAGTATATTAAAACAATGTCCAAATCAAAATAAAATAAAATGGGAGCCTTAAAATATACTATAGGTTTTGTGAAAACATGTAATTTAAAAATGTTATATTTGGTTTTGGAAATGAAATAAGTTTAAGACATTAAATTTTTAAATTTTCAAACACATTGAAAAGAAAAAAAAATAAAAATAAAATAAAATAAAAATAAAAATATATATATGGTTAAAAATCACCCAATGTTAATTTAGAATATCCTATTCCTTGATTGGATTCAATAACAAATTGGTGAATAATTAATTAAAATTAAAATTTTAACTTCAACACTTGGTTTTTTAATTTTGAAAATTTCAACAAGCAATGGTTACAAAAAATAATAAACACATTGTTGTTATGTTTATGGGATAGTCAATGATGATGAAACTTGACAAACTTTACAAAAAATAATAAACACATTCTTGTTATGTTTATGGGATAGTCAATGATGATGAAACTTGACAAACTTTAGAAAACAAAGCACCCAACAAAGGGAGAAAAGAAAAACAAATAAAGAGGATCCAAGTTCAAGCCAAAAACACAAAAAAATTAAGAGAGTCACAAAGGGTCAAAGGAACAAATTATGTTTTAAAGTCCTCACCAAGTGCAATAAACATATTAGAGAAAGAAAAGGAAAAGAAAATTGAAAACACAATAAGCTTAGAAAAATCCTCACATACAATGATGACATGCCTCAAAATAGAGATGATTTGTGCTATCTACAAAGTTGTCAAATTTTTGTGCTTATAGAAAGTATGTAGAATTATGAAAGGAGGGCGATTGATGCTTTTTGCTAACCATACCATACTAACAGATTGATGAAAGAAGTTGTCTATTTATTTGTTGACGCAAGCACTCAAAAACCTCTATGGCAAGAGAAATAAATGTATCTATCAAATGTCGATTGTGATAAAGTCCTTCCTTTGCTCAAGTTGCCACCATTGTTGCAACCATCCTGCGAGATGAAAGATTGTGTTTAGACCAAGATGTCTTAGTCTTAAGTTGTTGACCTTTAAGGTCTGCAATTTTGGCAAAATGAAGAATAATTTAATTTATGCGGTAACCATTCATGTAATACAATATTGAAGTACTACTAATGTAATTCAACTCCCACCACAAAATGAGGGATTCCACTAGGGATTCCACATATGCAAAGAGTTTCAGGAGTTGAATTTTGTTCCTGTCTTTGGCTTGGCTACAAAGAAAGTCATTGAGAAAAAAAATCAGCTTTGGAGGGTTGTGAGAGAGAGAGAGAGAGAGAGAGAGAGAGAGAGAGAGAGAAGTTCCATTTGATGTTTGGGGGTTTGCAGAAGAATTCCAATCTCCTCTTTGGATTCCACCTCCAAGAAGATGATGATGATATTCAAATCCAGATCAGAGCTTGCTTTGTTGGCTCTGTCCTTCAGGGTAGAGATATCATGATGCACCCAGAAGCTGATGCACCCAGAAGCGGGCCAAGATTTGGCATCCCTGCATGCATTCATTCATTCTAGGGTCATGTGGAGTCCATCCACTATAGAAAACATTTCCCACATAACTCAAGGATCCACTTGGGCTTCACCATGTTAGGCTAAACCACCGTGTGTTTCCAATTTAGTATGCTGAACATTTATCATCATTATGGATGTCATTGAAAGGGCAGCGCAATTATGCGACTAGCCGCTTGTTTTTTTTTACCCTTTGGGTCATGTGGACGCTGAGAGTTTGGTTTAGGAGATGAAAGAGATGGCAAGGTCCTCAAGAGCATCATCAAGACGTTCCTGGCCACGGATATTGCATCCATTGTACTATTTGCGTAGACCACGGCGTCTCTTCATCTTGCTTGGTTTCTTTCTCGCTACTACATTTTTGCTATGGAATCAACATAAGCTTCCAGTTCTGCAACAACAGCAGCAGCAGGTTATCTATCTCTGTAAATGAGAGAGTCCTTCAGCTTTTGCTTTTCTCTCTTCTTTTTTTCTGTTTTTTTTCCTTCAAATTGTTGTTTTTAGGGTTTTGGAAGTAACAATGAATCTTCAAATAGCTTCTTTCTTTTTGGCAACCTAGTCATTATTATCTCACTCTTTTTTCTTTTCTCCAATTTTGCAGAAGTTGACATCAGAGCTAATTGAGCAAGCTCTCCAACGACTCTCAAAGGAGGCAAGTGTGAAACTTACATATATCCTGTATTCCTTCACAATAATGACTCAGAACTTTGGATATATCAAATCTATCGAAACTTTCACTGATCATGTTATGATCCACAAGCTGTTGTGATCTGTACCTCTTTGGTTTGCCAGGATGATAAACACAAATGGGTTGGAATTCTCCCATGAAAATTTTCTGTTCTGAAACAACAGAAAGCAATAAGCAGATAAAGAAATAAGAATGGAATAAGACAAGCATAATTGCCCAGAAACTTTCTCAGAAGCCTCAGGGTAGGGTTTTGGGTATAGGGTTTATTGGTTTATAAATGCTTTTATCTGGGAAGCTTAGAAACTCAATCTTCAAAAGTGACAGGAAGCTTAAAGAGTCAGTTTTTATTATCAGGTGGATGAGCTATCAAGTATACTGATATACAAGGCGACTAAAGACATGGAATTTGCTGGAGATGCAAAAAACTTGGGCAATGAATCAGATTCAGAACATGACCCGGTTACTGTATGGAGGAGACAGCAAGTAAAAGCAGCAATGTTGCATGCTTGGAGCTCATATGAAAAGTATGCTTGGGGTTTCGATGAACTTCAGGTATCTATTGTCCTTTCCCCAATAATATGTCTCCAATGTGAACAATCTTCTTGAATCAGTTACAGCAATCACAACAAATGGTGAAATAAATGAATGCGAAAACTCAGTGATGAAGAGGAGGTGCTAAACCCTAAACTGCAAAACTCAATTCTGCAGCCACAATCAAAGCAAGGGATCAATGAGTTTGGAGGCTTTGGAGCAACAATTGTAGATTCCTTGGACACATTGTACATTATGGGATTGCAGAAGCAATTTCAACGAGCTAGAGAGTATGTAATGTTCCTTTTGCTGTTGAGGCTTGAATTGCACTACA
>Ga0209208_10004838_pt1 | contig 18931 bp, 14 predicted proteins | sample S1TSphfallax_3_FD_187694 | JGI IMG/M metagenome (GOLD analysis project Ga0209208, IMG submission 187694) | Host-associated microbial communities from peat moss isolated from Minnesota, USA - S1T2_Fd - Sphagnum fallax MG (SPAdes) (version 2) | ecosystem: Host-associated > Plants > Peat moss >... | reverse complement strand
TGATAGGGCAAGTGGAGCTTCGAAAACAACTTACATATGTTTCTCGTGTTTGCAAAGGCTTTATATTTTATATTCCCAAGCAAACAAGTCCGTCCCAGCAACTTGCCTCAGATACTGGACTCTGACTAGGGGGTTAACTGCACATTGGGTGCTGTTGCAAATAAGACTTGAGCCATGGATGGGGAACCTGAGTGAGGGGTTAACCATACATGAGAGAGCTTCATTCCTAAGCCTTTTGGTTTTTCTTACCCTCCCTGTCACACACCCCCCACCAACAGAAAACGCCTTGGGGAAATTTCCTAAGTGTATTTGGAGATGGAACTCTCATTCTGCATTTCTGCATTTTGCACTTTTGGGTGTGGTCTTTTGTTTGGACTTTAGTCCTTTCTTTTTTCTTCTCTTATTCCCTTTGCCTGGTGTTTTTCCTTTACTTATTTGTTTATTTTACCCTACACTAAGAGATGCAAAGGAAATTCTGTTTTGCAGATCAAGATCCTGGCTTGTTTTATGTATTCAGGGAGACCATTCTCCCTCCCTCCTGCCATTCCCACCCTCTCCAATTGAAGGGAACTTCCATATTCTCCTCACCTCACACCCTTAAAGCCCCATCAAGAAAACACCACCTTACTTCTAGTAATTAGCCAAATTCGGCTAAATTATCTTCTGGATGATCACCACTTTGGCTACGCCACAAAATCCTTAAAAGAAACCCTGCCTTGAGATGTTGAGGAGGCTATGAGGAAGACCGCGTGGTGTATAGTACTCCCATATACAAAGAAAAATCCTTCATGAAGGAGCATTCCTCGTTGTGTGTGTAATTAAGGGTCTTCCTTTTAAAGAGAAGGTCCAGTCCTCGTTGTGACTTTGTTTTTTGGGTCCCATTTTTTGGGGGCTAGTTTCTTTGGGTGTGAGTTTGAGCCTAGTTTTTCATAATATTAAAATCCTATAGTTTCAATTTTGACACAATTTTCAAATTCAAGAACCTATGGTCAGATTGAGAAATCAAGTCTAGTTCCATTGTACATGATACACACTCCCAAAGATTGCATCTTGTATAGGTATGGACATTTACACAAATTAAAATTGAGACTATATACAAACACAATCAATTAAAGCCTATTGATTTTTTTTTAGTCCAACTTACTTGCAACTTTCCAAAGAAGTTGAATAGGGTTATGGTTCAATAGGGTTATTGCATTTCAATCTGTCAAATTCTGAATTTTCATGTGAATGTTGTTCAAGAGAATGTGTTTGTGGAATGCCATTAAGGTCAACATTTGTATTTGTTGATGTTCCTATGTTGTTTAAACAAGAGTTAATATTTTTTACAATATTTACATTTTTTTATGAAGGTGATGTCAATGAGAATATATTTGAGTGAATCTTAATTCTAAGGTGGAATTGTTGATAAGAAATTTGTTTGTTATATCTTTTAAAGTGGAAGATGGAAATGTAACCATTAAATTTTCTAATTGTTCATTGTGCATGGATTTCTAATGGAATTTTTTAGGTTTTTCAATCACATTTTCATGTGATACTTCAAAAAAAATTATGTGTGAATGCATATTATCATCAATTTCATACAAAGATAGAGATTGTTTTTGACCTCATTGTTGTTGGTTGGTTGGTATGTTTTGTTTATGATAACATGTTTTGGTCTACTTCCCATGAGGCATTATAAAAAGTGATTGGTTCATAATGCCCATTTCTAGCATTTACCATGTCATCATGATAAAGTATTTGCAGTGTGTTATTGCTTATGAAATCATCACCTTCTCAAAGGGATATAACACTTTTTTTTTGCCCAAACATGGATGGGCCTATGTAAATAATTTGCCAAAGAAAATATGGCACAATTATCACCCCATAAACCTCCAAAATTGGCATTTATGCTCATTTTTTGAATATAGGTTTGTAAAGATTTTATACTGTGATCTTCATACAATAAAGAAACATTGAAATGAATATTAATCAATTCTTGAATTCGGGGGTTAATGGGTTGTTGAAAGGATTGTGCAAAATGGGTCATGCATTGAGTTTGGAGTTGAAGTGAAGTTTGGGAATAATGAAGTAAAAATGTTAAAGAATCAAACAAACAATCACCATATACAAAAGGATACTTTTGAATTTGTTGAAGATGGTGATCAATGTTCATTATGAGGTCAATAAAATTAAAATATTTTTGTGTTTATGTAACTTGATTAAAGGGAGAAGCTTAATGTTTTTCAACAAAATAATATAATGATAAACCCAAAATAAAATCTTAAATCAATGGCTAGAAAGCTACTTAAATGTTAATAAATTAATGTGTAAAACAAACCCAAGAAAAAGAAAAGAAAGATATTGAAGGGTAAAAGGGGAAAAAAAAATTTAGTCCACAATGTTAGTTAAATAATCCTTGCGAAAAAATAGAAAAAGAAAAAGAAAAAAAAGGCAATGTGCTTGATGCACCCCCAAATTCCTTGGTAGATTCAACTACAAATCTAAAGGTGAAAACAATGGAAGAATAAGGAATTGGGGTACATTACTTAGTTCTTAACACTTCAAAGGTAGAGGGGCGTGTTGGAGCTTCGAGATGGGGACTAAGATGAGTGACAAGTGGGTCAATTATTCACACGCACCTATACAAACCAAACAACAAGTTCGTCAGTGCATAGTTAGAGCACTTTTGATGCACAAACAATCCATGGGCATACACAGAATCACAAGATTCATCACGACCCAAACTTGGGGGAAGCCATCACCTTCCCCTTTATAATATTATTTGTGATTAGTCACAAGGACTACAACCAAATGTCATTTTGTCTCGGGACTCCCAAATTGAACTCCCAAGTTGAAACTCTTGAAATTCTCAAAATTAAGACTTTCGTGACTTTGAAGGCTTATAACTTTTTGTTTAGACCTCCAATTGAGGTGAGGTTTGAAACAAAATCATATCCCTTGTTAAGAGCTTTTCAACAATATGTGGCACATCACCTACACATAATTAAATCAGGGCGATTCTTGTTTTTTACTAGTTGGGAGTCAAATTGGCACTTTAACTTTCGACCTTTATTTCAACCATAATTTATGTTTTAAGTACTCAAATGGGACGTGTGAACCCATTTTAATCATCTACGTTTCAAGATTTTCTCAATGGTGTAAATGAATTTTTAATCCAATGAGTTTTGACCCCTGCGATAACTCTCTGAAAATTCGAGAGTTCATTGGGATTCCAACTTCCAAAATGGGAACCCACTTGGGAATGTGTGGGTTCATTCCCTCACACCCTTTTACACTCTCGGTAACATGAAATGTGACTCCTGGGCTTCACTCTCGGCCCGCACCTTCGCAAACCTTTGCCTTAGTCATGAACCCAAGGTTAAGGTTGCAACAATGCCACTACTAATTAGTTGATACATTATCAAATGCATTATTCACCAAAATGCCATTCATTTGGAGACCTCAATTTCACAAAATACTTTTGAGTTTTAATAATGGTATAGTTTTTGGGCAAGATAATGGAATATTGGCAAACACAAAAATTGGGGCAAAAAAAAAACCCTTAAACAATAAAGGTAATATGGAGTGAGGTATATGGTGGTCTGTTGGTATGTGGGTATGGATATGTGATATGTTGGTATGGTGGTAGGTATTACAAATGTGATTTTTTTGGTAAAAATTAGAAATGAACTAAAAGATCAACAATGAGGAAAAAATATGATCATATTAAAACTTTAAAGGTGTGGCCTTACAATATGTAGTAAAGACCTATCTACATATAAAAACAATGAATTACATACAAAATAAAAAAATCTCAATGAAAGCAAAATCCCGAAAAAGTTCAAGCACAAAAAAAATCTCCAACAACTTTTTAAACTACCTCAACAACTTCTTGAGGTTGGAATTTCTCATTATATCCAATAAGTTCCCCAATTGGACTCAAGTGGAAAGTACCAAAAACTTTCAAATCTCCAAGGAGCTTGATCATAAACACTCTTTTAGTAGAATACTTTGCCATAAAATCTTTTTCTTGGAGTTTGAACAAGGGAAATGCATGGTGGACCATTAGCAACCTCAATTGTGGTATTGATGTGAATATCAAAAATGTATGTTGTAGCAACTTTATACAAATTGCAAAAATGCAACCTGTTAGAAAGCTACTGGTAAATATCACTGAATTTTCATTTAAAGCAAACTCATTTATAGGGCAAAGTGGAAGGATTTATGACCATCAAACACCCATCGATTTAATAATAAAAAGGTGTTAGAAAGTTGAATATCTCAAATTAGATCAAATCATAATGTAATAAAATCATAACATTATAAAATAGATCAATTATAACATATTAAAGTACAATGAAAAAAATAAAATGAAACTAACCTTGTGGGTTATGGCCCAATCAGGTTTGATATGGAGATTGAACACTTTTTTTTTTAAAAATTGCAATGAAGTTGATAGCACTGGGACAATGGTGGATGAAGCGATGGTGAACAAACATACATCGCCTTTGTTGCTACAAGCAATATTTTCACACAATGCAAAATGTAGGTATTTTTTTTCAAAATTATTCTACCAAATCATGGGAGTTAGCATGAAATGAGGCAACAAAACTTACTTACAACCAAACAAATGCACCATAAGTTCAAGTTGGAAGAAACCAAAAGTAATGTTTTTAAAAAAAACTTGATTTTCAAAAACTTACAATTTGAATGCTTTTTAAACTATTCTTATCAGCAATCGATAGCTCAAACTTGCTATCAATCTCACCACACATTCCAATAATAGCAAAAGCAATAATGGTTTGTTAACGAGTTTTTCTATTCCCATCAAGGTTAATTTACCTCTGGATTTTTCAGCAACAAATTCCTTGAACAACAACATGTATATACAATACACACATAAAATTTAAACTACTACAACTCCCTAACTAACACATACACAAATTGCTCAAGCTTGAAGGAAATAGGCTGAAAAGAAGATGATCCATGTTCCATAATTGAAGAATGAAAAACATAATCATGAATGAAATCCAAAAATTCTTAATAGGTATGTCCTTCTAGTTCTTATATTAGTTATTTCAAAATACAACAATCATGATTAACCATTGTAAACAATCATTAGCCAGTACTTAAATTAACAATTCAAAATTTAAAAAAAAAAACACTTTGTCTAACTTCATGTTCAACTACCGGTTCTGTCAAGTACAATATCTATAAATCATTTGTTGATTAACTTGTCAACCTATCATTTTCACCCAGTAACATTACCTACCAAGTTTAATAATTGGTTAAGTCAATATTGCAAATTAGGTTAAATAACATGTTAAAACACATGTTAGGTTTAATAATCTGCTTACATTATCAACCTTTTAAGTCACATGTTACCAAATTTGGGTAACATGGTTTTAGCAAAAAGTTGGAACATGTTACGTGGCGAGAAAAGCTACAAATGATTTTTTTGGCAAAAACTGCAACTTCACAAAAGGATCAAATGTTGGAATGGTTGTCACTTTTGTGGTTGTGGAAAGTTCAATCATCCAATCAGAATCTCCTTTGTCATAATTTGTTTAAACCTTCACAAACAAAAATTCCAACCATAAAAAATAACCTTTTTTCATGAACTCAACATGTGTTTTGATTAAACCTCTTTTGATGTTGACAATGACTGTGGTGGTGTCCATAATATCAATGACAGTTACATGAAGATATGAAAAATCCACAAGTTTATAAAGAGATGTAGATGAAATTGATGAATTGCCATAAACACTAAAAAACAACATTGCAAATTGTATGATCAATGTCTTCCACTAGAGGAAATGTACGTTCATATCTTTTTGCCATTTGGACCTTACCAAATCAAAGTTTAACGGTTTCAAAACAAGAACTCTACTTGAACACAACAAGACTGAAAACATAGAGATGTGTTTGCAAAGAGGTTGAATGAACCTTATTTGAAACCCATTATCTTTCAATGGGTCATAATTTCCAACCAAAAGTCATTTAATTATTATAAATTGAAATATAATTCAATGAAAGAACCCTATGTAGCCACCTTATAAAACCCTAAAAGACCGTGGGTGACCATTATAACAAAAAAACCTTAAATGATAACCCTAACAACTAGAAAGGGGGAAAAGTCAAAACCTATGAACTAGAAATGTGAAAAAATAAAACCCTTGGGAGTGAAAAATCCTTTGAAATGACCCCCCATTGGAGTGAAAAAAAAGTCACTTCAAGTGACCCCTCGTTGGTGGCAAAAAAAAAAAATGACTAGAAGTGCCCCCCATTGGGGGTGAAAAAAATTCACTTCAATTGATCCCCATTGGGATGAAGGGACCCACCATTGGCACTAAAAAGAAAGTGTTTAGAGTTACCCCACTTGACATGAAAAAAAATTCACTTCAATGACTTCACTTCAAGGGGTTGTGAAAAAACATTTCACCTTAGGGACCTGACTTGCTACGAAATTTTCTTTCTCACATGGACTAACCCCATTTGTTGGAGAAAAACAATTCCTAAATCTTCAATTTTCTTCTTGTCATTTTGCGGGTCTATAATTTTTTTGTGTGAAGTTTCACAAAGGGGGAAATAGGGTATTCACTTTTCTTTTGGAAACTTCGAAGGTTTTTTGTTTTGGTATTTTGATGTTTTCAATTTCCTTCTTGCCATCTTGGGGGTTTTCAAAAAAAATGTGTGAAGTTTTCACAAGCAAGGGAATGGGGTATGTGCCTTTCTTCATGTGAATTTTGAAAGTTTTTTGTTTTTGTATTTTGAAATTCTGAAATCTTCAATTTTCTTCTTGTCATTTTGGCGGTTTCACATGGGGGGAATAATGTTGGGGGTATTGTTTTAAAATTTGGAGGTTTTAAAATTTGTTTTGATGGAGTTCAAGGATCTTCAACTTTGTTCTTATGAATTTAAAGGGTTTTCCCAAAAACATTTAGTGAACTTGAACTTGTTGTCCCATTTGTTTCGAACCATGGCAATATTCTAAGTTAAATTTGGGCACTAAAATTTTGTTTTATACATTTTTCATAAAACCAATGAAGGTCTTTTTTTTCTTTTGGAAAATAAATGGGGTTTTGAGGTGGATGGGATGAATAAATATCCAATGGTATTAAGTGATCAAAATATAATAATAATAAGATTAAAGTAAAGGATTTAAGTTGTGAATGAATGGGTTATTGAAATTTTGAAAGGGGAAAAAATCAAATTTGGGCAAATCTTTGAATTTTTTCACAACCTTCCAATTCTGATTTTTTAATATTTATCTATCTTTAATTTAAAAATTGTCCAACATTGGAAAAAACACCAAATTCCCAAAATCGCATCTTACCCTTCCTCTCATCAAAATGTCTTACTCATATTTATTTTCAATTTTGAGAATTGTTCATCACTATTTCAGATTTTAATAATTTATGCTTTGAATTGATGAACTGGAATTTGAACAATGTGTCAAATAAACTAAACGAAGTAGCCACAATTCCATACTCTCTCCCCTTGAGGACAAAGCCAACAAATGGATGTTGATTTAAGTCCAAGTTGTAGGACCTTGAAAGTAATCCCCTTGGTTTGACACTCCAAATTGATGAACCTACCAACACTAATGTCAACCTCTTGTAATGTGCCCATGATAGTGAACACATGGAGATACATACATGAGTTATATGTGATGTTTTGCATCTATAGCAAAGGAAATCAATTGTTGCATGTTTTTCTTTCTTTCAGGTCTAGACAAGGTGTTGACATTGTCTTATCCAAGCACGAAGTTTGCACCATGGCAAGCATCATCATTGCTAATCCCACACATGTTGATCTATTGTTGTGAGCAATATCTACACATCATTTTTCAATTTCAAAGGCAAACCAAACAACCAAAAAAAGTTGTTGAGAATGACATCCAAGAGATAAGTTCTTTCCCCTCACAAATGAAATCTTATGTTGTTTTCACAAAAGAAAAGAACAATGTCTTACACCTTTTTTCCAACAATGTTTTCTAATCACCTTCCTTAAACAAGAGATTTCAAAAACTCTTCAAAACATGGAAGTCTTTAGAATCTTAAGTTGAACAACAATAGTGGTGTTGGCTACCTCCCAATTCCCGTCACTTTCAGACCCCTCACCCCTTACTACTTAACATTTCAGATTGTCTATATGGGTAGGTAGTGTTTTTCTTTCAACTTGAAAAATATGATTTGAAACTATGCAAAGGATTTTTCATGGAAAAAATGGCCCAAATTTGCAAGATTTTAAAGAATAAAAATTCCAAATCTCCACATTTTTATGAGAAGTCCTAGTAAATAGCCCAAAAACATGTAAAACGATTTTTTTTTTTTCTATTATCATATATAATATGTAACCAAATGTGGTTAAATCATCTTATGGACGATTGCCACTTTAGCTACATCGCGGAATTGCTTTAAAAAATTTATTTTAAAAAAAAAAACCCAAACTTGGTTGTAGGTAGTTAAAGGCTAATTTTATTGGAGTTGAATCATTGACATCTTGTACTAATTAAATACCCTAGACCATGTGCTTCTTCCCCACTATTTATCCTTTATTTTATCTTGTCACAAAATGTTTTTCTTCTTGTGTTGTGGAATAAAACCTTTGGGTAAACTGACCTATCACCAATTGGATGCCTATGACCAAACACCTATTTAATTTGTTTTAAGGTTGACGTTCATTTTGGTTTATGTTGGTTTTTGTTTGAATGGACACCCATGATTGAATGTTGGGCCAAAAAAAAATTGTTTTGAAAACTTTCAAATTTTTAATGCTTTGGATAATTTATTGTTTAAGAATAAGGGGCAAGAATGCTGACTTTAAAATGCGAGAATTTTGGATCAGACACGTGGCTACTTACTTATGTGCAATTTTGCATTTGGTAATAGTTGTCCAATGTAACATTCAAAAACAATGAAGTGGTTGTGAATTTGAAGCTTTATGCCCAAAAATTTTGAGAAGTGTTTAGGAATTAATCCTTGGGTGAATAGAGAACAACAACAAGACCCCACATAGGAAACAACTCAATTAATACAACTTAAGCATTGAAAACCATTGCACCATCAAAAACCAAGTAACTCCATAAAGACTTTCCGTCAACAATTGAAAATTTTAATTTCCACCAAAAATAAGCAAGGAACAATGCAAGAACATATTTCATATGGCTTTACACTCTTAGAGTAAAGGTTATAGTTTTAAACTAAACATGACACAAGAAGCAGGAAGTTTGTTGTAAAAATTTGAAAGTTTTCTGAAGAGATTACAAAGTGGGATCAATAAAGGATTAAATGGTGAGTTGGTTGCATCTAAGATCAAGGAGGAAGAAATGAAAAGAGACGAGGAGGTAGAAGTAGTTCTTCCAACATTTGAAATTAAAGAGGAGGTAGAGAAAATGATTCCAACATTTGTAATCAAACTAAAAACAGGTTGAAGAGGATGAAGTAGCGTAAAAAAAGGTAGAATTGAATGGCATACCAATGCTAGTGCAAGAAAACAAAGAAAAATACTCAAACTACATCTATTATCGTTGGGTTCACCAATTGTCACTCCTAAAAAGGTCATCTCATTCTAACAATGCCATTGGTTGCAAATTTCTTACTTTTCTAACATGATGCACCTTGAGATATATTCCCATTGCATGCACATTCGCAACAATGTGACATTAGACTATAAAAATTTTGCTACATTTTATGAACTAATTATTTTTTGTAAGGAGGTGGAAAGTTATGCCATTGAGCATTATCTAGATTTAACATGTTTTGTGGAATCTTGGTCTTCATACAAGAAACATAGGTTTGTACCTCTTGTAAGACCTAAACGGATGCCACAAAGTGTTTGGAAACTATGACCATGAGGAGTAGGGTTAAGATGAGTTTGCCAATGTGATACGAATCCTTACAACAACATACCAAGGGTGCACCATTAACAAAATACATTCCATTACATCTTAATGTGCCAAAAAAGCGGCACAATGAACTTTAAAGTACTAATTGTGAATTCCAAGAAAATCAACATAGATCTCCAACATGCCACCCCAACAACATAACAAGGACAACAAGCAATACTAACCACTAACATAATGCAACAACAATGTCATCTTACCAGAACAACAATACAAGGCCAAGGCAAAGGTAATAAACAAATTAATACTTCAAAGTAGGCCAAATGGATAGACCAACAACTAGAAGATGCCATGGATGCTATGGAGAAAGGGGACACATATCTAAAGAAAGATGAAAAGTATTGGAACATACCATTGCTTTCATTTTCAAATCACTTGAATGATATAATTAGATGTAGGAAAGTGTGCCCCCAAGGCGCGTTAATAGAACAAGAGGATGTTGAAGCAATGGTTACTTGGGTTTTAAACATGCAAAAGGTTGGATTATTTGTCAACCTTTAACAATTATAAATGAAGGTAACAAAAATCACTTAAACTAGACCAACCCCATTTCAAAATGGTGTTCTAAGAGACACCTAGTGATTTTAATTTAGAAAAAAAAAATCAAAAAAATAACATACATCATGCTAAAGGGCTAGAGGTTTCTAGGGCAATAAGGTTGACTAGTCAAGCATGCCATACCTTTTATTATAACTTAGAAAACATGTACACACAACACAAATATTTGGGGAGGGTTTTTCAAGAAAACATACATTTTTTGATCCTCCAAGGGCATGGGTCACATGTCACTATTCAGACACTTGAACAAGCAATAAAACTTGGATTGGACATGTTGACCTTACCTTCGCATATGTCACATGCGCTACACCCACTAGACATCACTTGTTTCAACCATTTCAAGATTGTTTTCAAAAAGAAAATAAATTTAATAACAATAAGAAACAACTATTTTGAACTTGACAAGGCCACATTGGCTAAATGAGTGGACAAGGCCTTCTTGTAGTCCTTGAAAAAATAAACAATAAAATTAAGGTTTAGGGTTTGTTGGATTTGGCCACTAAATCTTGTAGTTATGGTTGGAAAGTATGGTCCAAGCGAGGTATTCACTGTTGCAAAAGAGGAAGGAGTAGAAAATGCATATTAATTAGTTGCAAAAATGGAGATGAAGCTGAAGTTATCATTGATTTGTTGAACATTGTAAGAATTTTTCAAGCAATTCCTACACTTGCTCCCACCACATCAATAAGCCCTTTTGAACCCTTTATTCATTTCTATGTGGAAATGCCACACAATCCTCCCACCTCGACAAATAATCAACAAGATGAGTTAGTGGTGAGCTTGGAAGATTCCAACCTTGAATTGGATGACTTAACTATTCCAAGTCAAACCCAAGAAGATACAAAATTGGGTGACCTACTATGCTTACCAAGATTGCCAACAAGGAAAAGACATGGCAAAAAGCCTTCATGGACTATTCCAATTCACATGTGGTCACATCAAACCAATACCTAGTAGTGTTGAAATAAAAGACATTGGAGAAAAAAATTGCCGATAAAATTAGGGAGTAGAAAAAATAATAATAATAAAAATAAAAATAATCAATAGGGGTTGAACAAACACTTACCCTAGCGGAGAGAGCAACTGAAAGGAATGTTGAAAAAAAAATAGAACTAAATTCAACAATGCATGGTTTGTTGCAACAATTAAAGTTGTCGGTGAACAATTCCACAAGAATTTTAAGGTAGGGTTTAAAGCACATCCTTTGGGGTATATAGGATTTGGCTTCGGAATGACATTTCAACAACAAATAATATCCAAAGAACAAAGAAGAAGAAAAATGCAACTTGATGGACATGTCCCAGCCAAGTTACAACCTTCCACTTAATAATAATGAAAGGTAAGGGTTTGAGGTGGGTTTTAACAATAGAAAGGAAAAAAAAAGGATTTAGAGATGGAGTCAAATTTCAACCAATGGTGTTGTTTGCATGAATGGGTTGACATGTTGATACCATGCCAAACATAAAGTGGGGATTTACCTAGTCCTCCAAACACAATGCCTAATGTCTAATATGCTAGGAATATAGTTCCACATGTGGTGTATTTATGCATTTCCCTCACCCAAAAACAACATCACTTGGTAGGTCAATAATTGCATCTACTACAACACAATTCTAGGAAGACCTTTGATAGAACAAACTCACTCCCCCCAACACAAGTCAATTCTTGTTAACTCACACTCTATGTACAATTTGGCACTTCATACTACCATTTACCTATTATATTTTGGTACCAAGAAAAACAAATTTTAAATGTTGGAGAAACACTATCTAGAACTCCCAATACTTTTGATACCTTAACTGCATTATAATATTCAAGAACATATCTAGCACCATTTGTTCCATTGTCAACAATTTAAGTTTGCATTAAAGAAATTGTTTCTTTTAGCTTAATCCAAAGTACTAACATGGTTTCAAGTTTTGCCAAAATAAGCAAATAATTTCTTTAGCTTCATCAATTCATCAAACATTTTAAGAAATTAATGAAATAGGAACGAAATCACTCCTTAGGGGAATATAAACACATTGTTGTCATTTTGAGGGTTTCAAGCAGCCTGAGGATGGATTTCAATCATCATCATAGTTCATGTGTCAGAAGAGTAACCAAACAATAATGAAACATCAATTTGACATACTTCCAACAACAAAATATTCCAAAATGTTGAAGTGCATTATTTTTTTGAGCTCCATTTGGAAACTAACTATGAAAAATGTTTATGGTACTTTTGAAACAACTAAGATTGCATGAAAGCTTACAATTAAAACGAAGGACTTGATAAAACTTGTGAACAAAATGGTCACAAGGGTAGGCCACACATGAGTGCACAAAGTTTGGTCTTGTGTTGTCCTCATTAGTTAAACCAAAGAAGTAACCCAAAAAAAAAAACACACTACCCAACAAAAGAAACTGAGCAACTCATATTGTGCCAACTTTTGTACAAGACCTTTAGTAGTTTTGGAGGTTTTTTGAACTTCCATTAGAAAAAAGGCCATCCTAAAGTCCAACTATTTCATTTGATGCCTATGAACTACTAGTTGTTCTTCAAGTAACAATTACTCCATTTAGACATGGTTGTGATTTTGAATTTGACTTTACTTGTAGGCCTTCAAGAGACCCAAATTTCCTTTTTGAACATATTGGTGAAGGACCTAAGGTCTCACTTGACCCAAGCAAGGAGCTTTAGTTAGAGGTTTTATGTAGCTCTACAATCGCTTCACATTAGAAATTTTGGCTAGCTTGATAAAGAACTCTTTAACACCTTCCTTGAAATAGACATTATAAGCAAAAACCCATCACACAACACAATGGAATGAGATGTTAAGATCATGAATTGTGCACAAGCAACAAACTAGGTGAAAATAACAAGAAAAAAGGTCTTAAAAAATGCAAATGCAAATATTAATGGTAATAAATAAACCGATGTATGAAAATCAACCTGTTTGCACAACATTGCATGTTATCTTGTGACATGAAAAGCATGACCTACACATCACTTGTAGCAATAATCACACAACAACAACAAATAACATCGAAAAAATCACAAGGGAATTAGATTATCAACAACATCGGGATGAATAATGATAGTGAGATTGCCGATGGGCACACAAAGATAGACACAACTTAGAGCAGACTGACAACGAACAACGAGGGAGAAAAAAAAAGACCTAAAAGAGATAAGAGGGAGACATTGAGAGAGAGAATTGTGGTGGCCATCGATGTAACATTCTTCTTTCACATCTTGGGAGAGATGAGTGGATAGGCCCATGTGGCCTCACAAGGATCGTCAATTTTAGGGTACTAGGCTACTGGTAAAAAAACTATCTATTTCAAAACCCTTTTAATGCCCCATGATAGTGCGGTTTGTGTTTCAAATATTTGGTTTTATTACAATTTTTACAAAACATAAAAAATAATTAAAAAGTCCAGTTAGAAATACATTCTCTTGTTTATAGGAGCTAAGGTGTCCTTTCATAAGTTTTGAAATGTTTGTTCATAAGGTCTAAAATGCATGGAAATAAGGACCTTATATGTTCTATCCAAGTTTTTTCAAACAACAAGGCACCCCTTACTTTTGGGGGGTCATAACTTTTTCATTCTAGCTCAGAATCAACTTCTGTAAAGGCCAACTAATGCTCTGGCTCAATGGGCAACTAATCTCTTTGAAGACCATGACCAAAAAATGGCCGGTTACTGAACCCCTGGAGTTTGAACCCTTAAGTGTTTGGTCATGGACTGGTTCACCTACATATTAATATCAAAAATTAAGTCAGATTTGGCTATGGCATGTGCTCACAATCTGAGACTCCTTGAATTGAAATTAGCTCTCTGGTAAAACCTTCTACTTGATAGCTAAGTAGGAAAATTACACAATGCAAATAATTTATTTACATCATGTGGACTAAGCCCACCTTGGGTAAATTTGTACCTATCGTGGTACCATGGTAGAAAACAAAAAACCACAAATAAGTTTTTTGGGTTGCTCCTAAACATTATAACTTATAAGTATGAGGGATTTTGAGAGCCTGTATTTAAGATTTCCCAAGTTGAATATAGCCTCTAGGAGGCCTCACACGGAAGGTGAAGGTAACCAGTGTATGCAGAGCTTCCATGACTGCAGTATAATTGGGGCATTCTCTTAGGTATATCTTAGTCAATCTGAAAAGCTCCCTCATCTTGGCTAAAATTATGGCAATTGGAGTTTCCCTCACCATTGTTAAGTGGTCAGGAAGAGGAGATATTCCAACATTTCCACATTCTGGGAATGCAAAGCTGTCAAGGGATTTTCATCTAATTTTTAGCAGACAATGTGATTCCGTAAACCCATAATATCTCTCTCTCTCTCAAACAAGCAATGGGTTGAGTGTAGTAGTAGTTTGCAACATTACAGTTACCAATTATGTGTAGGGTAACGCCCTGATGAGCGCCCTGGCATTCCTGAAATAAGCACACACCTGAGGCAGAACCAAAGTGTGCTTATTTTAGGAATGCCTTGTTCCAAGGATATTACATCATGTAAAAGGCACCGGCAGAAAATTAGTTTAAAAAAAAGTTTCCCATTATACCCAGCTCGTGATATCAAGAGACTTTTCTTTTAAAAGAGAAATGCCCATTCTAGTGCGCATTTTGCTTTTCAAAATGCCCCGCCCTTTGCCAAGGAGAAATTCTCCTCAATAAGGTGCCCTCCAGGTTCACCACAAATTTACCCCATTGACATTTTTCTAGTGGGGTAAACTTCTAATTTTTTTATTTAATGGGTTAAATTTTTATTAAATTATCCCATTAAATAGAATTTAATGACTAGCTTCCAGATTTCTGCACCTACTCAAAGCTTTAGTTCTCTTGGAATACACTTTCCATCCAAAACAAACTACCCTAATCATAGAGGTCAGGGGAGTGAATTGGGAGTGTGGGCATGAACTTTCATTTTATTTTTATGCTCTCACCATGTTTCTAATGTGTTTTCAATGTTGTTCCTCAAGTTCACAACATGTTCCTCAAGGGTGCTCCCAATAGCACCTCATTTTATCCCATATGGTTTGCCCACAGTTCTCCCCTTCTCACCTATATAGTTGGGCCAAAGGGAACTTATTATATCTTTCACATAGAAACTTCTATTATTTTATGGAGCTTTTTCTTCCAAAGTATCAATTATTATTTTTAGTTATTTTTTTGGGGTTTTTTGGTGAGGGGCCAATCAAAATGATGCATTGGCCCCCCACCCAAAAAAAGACTGCCCATGGTTCACAAGGTGTCTAATTCTAAAATGGTTTCAAACCTCTGTTTTTTTTTGTTTTTTTTCCTTTTTGAGATGAATTTGATGGGTTTTCTAAGCTTTGAGAGCAATCCTTTCAAGGTAGGTCTAGAGTGTTTTAAAACTAAATTTTGAGACCCAGTTGAAAGGATTCCAAGAAGGTTGGGAAACATAAGGTGGAAGAAAATTATGCATTGGATGAAATATGGATTGGAAATGTTGAGAGTTAGGAAACATAATGGATGAAAAGGAGGTTAGGGAAGGTGGAGATTTTGAAGTTAAAAAAAATCTTAAACAATGGTAGAAATGAAGGTCAAGGAAGATGAAAAATCCAACAAAATGATGGATGAGTTGGAGGTCATGAAAGATGATTGAAGATGACTTACGATTAAGTTCAAATCTGAGAAAGACAATGAATGAATATATCGAATGATGAGAAGTGGATTTTTCAAGACCTTTGTCATGTGCATTATTCAAAATGTCAAGAAAAAGTCTGACTCAAGAATGAAGAATCAAAGGCTTCCCAAAAACTTACGGAAAGGGCATTGGTAACAGGCATGCCCAAAGCTTCTGTAGTATTTGCATTGTTGACTTGGCTGCATATTACTCGGTGCTGCTGAGTCTACAATGCTTGCGTACGATCTGTGTGACATTCACAGCTGCTAAACAGTTGCACAACCAAAACGGTTTGAGAAAACTCGCTTGCAAAGAAAATTTCCACAACTTTCTTGAAATGAGGAGAAAATAGTAAACTCCCAGGCAGCCAGAAATTTCAATATGTTGCACTAATTATGGTGCATTCACACTTGATGTTAAGTCAGTGTTAAATGAAATCTAGGTGGCATCCTAGGTGTCACCCAGTGTTAAATGGGCAATACCTTAACTTAACATAAAATGTTTATGGTAAGTAGGAGTAAGTCCTAAATGAGGAGCATGGTGTTAGGGGACTCAACATTAGAGTCCCTAACATCACGTGTAAATTGACTTACCTTAAGCATGTTTACACTTATTTATGAATGAAGTGGTGGGACTCGAACTTGGATTTGTCTTAGCATTTTTGTGTTCACGTTTTAGAACTTCTTTTTTTGTTTTTTTTGCACATGGCAAATCATGCATTGATGAGTTTCAATATTCATTTCATGAATATATTGAGATTTGAGCTAACTTTGACCTTTAGACAAGTGAGACTAATATTCGTAGTAGACTTCTGAATTGGTTCAAGGCCTTTTCATTTAAAATTATCACTTTTTGTCTCATGACTTAATTGTAATTTTATTTATTTCAAGGACTTAATGCATCAGGGACATCTCCTCAACCACCTTCTTCAAAACCCTCACTACTCGCACCTATGTGGGTTTTGAGCTATGTCAAACAACGAGTCAAACCAGACCCAACACTTAAATTCGTAATCCAATCCGCTATAGGGACCACACCACAATGATCTGGACTTGGGCAACGAGCCCCTCCACTTGAAGGTTCGCCTAGAAGGGCATGTTAGTGGGTTTTTGAGGGGTTTTGTATAAATCTTTTTATCAACATGCAATAACTTGAGGTTATGTAAAGTAGCTACATGTAAATGATTCATAACTAGGTAATTAGGGAAAAAAAAAAAAAAACAAGTCCAATTACAATTTGAGTATATTCAAATGAATTCCAATGTATATTAGTGGACCCTTTTGCCATTGGCCCAAAGGGCATCATCTTTAAAGCTTTAAAAGATATAATATTTATACTAAAAACCTTTTCAAACTTTTTCTTTCTTTAAAAACTCAATTGTGAGAAAATTTTATTCCCACAAGTGTGAATTCAAATATCATTGACATTCAAATGTTAAGGTTTGAGATGTGAAAGGCCAAACAATGAAAGGGCGTATAGGATGACCAATGAGAAATTGCCCATGTATTTTTTCATGACATGAAGGGGCAAATGTAAATTCAAGTGTGAGTAAGATAAACAAAAGTCGATTGGTTGAAAAAAAATTAATTAATTAAATTAATTTCCAATGAAAAAAATCATTCTAAACTCAATAACTTTTGCTCCATTGATAAAAAATTTGTGAAACGACCTTTGCGCACACTACCTTATTCAAGGCTTTCCAACAATACCAAAACCATAACAAGAGGCCCCACGTTTTGAGAGGAGTAAACACAATCATAAACAATCAACACAAAATAAAACAAACATCTATCTTAATATATAAATATCCCATATACTGGTCTCAAATAAGAGTTTGTATCAAAGATAAGAAATAAGAAATCAATGATAGTAGTATATATGAGGTTTAATTACAAAACCTCTTCATTGCCATCTTGTAGACCTAACATCTCATGTTCAAATCCATTTTTAATGTCCCAACCAAATCGGCGTCTATGTCTGCAAAACTCCTCCATGCCGTTAAGCTGCAGAGTAATACAACCGTGAGAGAGATCACATCTTAGAGACATGGTGGTGGTTACGCAGAACTGGGTTGGCAGTACGTCAAAATTCACGAGTTTCTTGGGTACCCTCCCATCTGACAGTCTGCAATGCTTCGGACAGACTGTCTCGTCAGCCGGCCGTTAGATGACAGTGGACAGGGATAGGGTTGGTCGTATAACCGATTCTGATCACCTGTTGCCTCAGTTCCCTGTTATGTTCTCGTTCAACTGGTTTCTAGTAGCCTTGCCTTCCCTACCCCCAACCTAGCTAGTGGCATCTTCGGGTGGCTAACTGTACATAGTGGGCAGGATGTTACCCATTCTGGTGTCCCCTCTCTGACCAGTAATAATATACCTTAGCCTAGGGCCAGTTTCCACATCGACAAAACAAATAATTTTCTTTTCAAAAAATGAATTCTTTTTTTAAAAATTGAAATTATATATATATTTCATCATCTACTATAATATTGTGATATGAGTAATGAAATTATTCAGAATGTGGCCTACGATAATTATGATGATTTTCAAAATGTCAACTTCAAATTTTCACAAAATTTCATTTCACTATTTTGAGGATTATTTAATGACAAAACTGACCTTAGGGTAAGATAATTACCTTAGCAAGTAACCAATTTGATTGGGAAAAGCCCTGTTGCCCATATGGAGGGAATTACATTTTATAGAAATCCAATTAAGATATAGATATATCAATACCCCATATATACATGTACATTCAAAGCAAATGTTGTTAGTGAAGAGAGACATGCCAAAGCTCAACAATTTGTAAACCTAACCCTAAATAAGGTCTCAGAACCA
>Ga0209208_10004837_pt1 | contig 18933 bp, 10 predicted proteins | sample S1TSphfallax_3_FD_187694 | JGI IMG/M metagenome (GOLD analysis project Ga0209208, IMG submission 187694) | Host-associated microbial communities from peat moss isolated from Minnesota, USA - S1T2_Fd - Sphagnum fallax MG (SPAdes) (version 2) | ecosystem: Host-associated > Plants > Peat moss >... | reverse complement strand
ATGCTTGAATCTGTGAGGGTCTTGATCAGGATCCTATTTGTAATTAACTAGGAATGGTGCTCTTGTTGAAGGTGTATAGGTATTTCTGTGTAAAGGCTGCTTATGTTTCTCTTTGCAAGTGTTTTTTTATTTTTAGGAATTTTTGTTTGTAGCCAAAGTGGTGATCATCCCTAGGAAGGTTTAGCAAAATTTGGCTATAAACCAGATATGAAGTGCAAATCTTTGATCATTGTTTCTACATTTCTGGCTACACATTAAAAATTAAATGTAGAAATCTGGCCCAAAAAAATTCCACCACTTCAAGGAATTGAAAACCTCCATAATCACTTCATTTTTGTTTTTCCTCTTTTGGCTAAATTCCTCGAATAAAAAAGAAGGCTGTGATGGGGATACCTCGTGTAATTAATTGATATCTCACACAAAAATCAATTCTTAATGGTAGAACCTATAAATAATATTAGTTATGACTTGAGGTAAATGGTAGATATTACGAATAAAGATTGACCTTATGGCTCCTACACATTGGGATCTTTTAATTAATTGCTTATTTTGGACTCATATGTTGATGAGGTGAATAATATGTTTATTTGATTATTTTGAATTAGGGACAAATAAAAGTCAAATAGTGACCTTATACATAAAGTGGGTAACATAATTTTATAAGTCTTAAGTTAAAGAATGATTACTATACTTATTAGACCTAAATTAAAAATGGATGAATCATTCTATTACATTTCAAGTATTGAAGGGGTTGAATTGAGCATTAGGCTCTTTCCTCGTTCATTATGAAACTAATAAAACCAATAAACTCCAATCCAACTATTACCATAGTTGTGAAAATGATCATAAGGAAGAGGCTTATGTGGGACTTGGCGAACAATCTCCATCAAGCAAGGTCTTTAGATACATGACACAAGTTCTCCTATTGATGTAACCCACATCAAAACCAAGCTTTTTAAGCTTTTTAAGCATGTGATATCATAGCCCAAGACATCAAAGCTTTTCACATCTTTGTGGTGTAGGTGTTGTGAGAGATTGTATTTCATTTAATCTATATTTGTGGTTTTTAAAATACTTATTTCCTCATAAGTTAGCACCTTTTTTTCTCTCTTTCTTCAATTGTTTAAAGCTATATCAGGAAATGGCAATAGGTTTCTACAATGTGTTGAAATAGTGAAAAAAAATGCTATCAACCCAAAATCTGTGTCGATATGTGGTAAAAAAAATTCAAAATTTTTTATAAAATTTTGGCAATTTTCCCAAGACAACATTGTTTCCCACATTATTCTTTTAATTATTTTATTTGTTGCATTTGTGAGAAATGTCACAGAAAAAAAAGGCTAGTTTGGAGTTGGGACCAATGTTGCCAGTTATTGAGTTTTGACCCAGTCATCAACCCAAGTATCAAGTAAGTTAATAGTAACTTAACAGCCAGCTATTGATTTTTTTTCAGAACTGGTTAATAATCTAATTGCTTGGTATTGAATTTTCAAAATCTAATAAACTACCAGGATGAATTGCGTATGATTCAAGTAAGTTATTGAGCCTAAAACACACAAAAAATTTATTATAGAAAAAAATTTAAACAGAATCTATTTATTTATTTATTTTCTAACTCATCTACCCAGCCAATAACCAACAGTTATCAACCGATTATTCAATAATCTACCGTTATGCATAACTGATAGTAATTACCCAAAAAATATTATAATGTAACCAGCACCGACAGGTTTAGGGTTTAGGGTTTTTCTCTTAAATAAGGTACCTGACTATGATGAAAAAAATCAACAACCAGCCAACACTGGTTCCAGACCTATATATCCCTATGCTAGAAGAGCATCCAACACTATGTGTAAAAATCACAATGAACTATATCATGTTATGGACAAACTTTGACAGGAGTAATCCTGAACAAGAGAGTGATAATAATGAAGGTAATCCTCACTGTCTTACTTGTTCTGCACTGCAAACCCAAATCCATAAGACTGGTGCATTCTCATAGTAGGATCATTACCATTCTCATTCACCGACCTTCTTCAAAACCCAAATAGAGAGAGAGAGAGGGAGAGAGAGAGAGAAATCGGGCATGGAAATGCAGAAGTTTACTGTCAATATTACAAACAACAAGTGCAGGCAGGTTTATGCGAGCTATATGCAACTCCAGAAGCCTGATTAACAAGTTATTCCTGTGCTGTGCAATTGCATGTGGGTTGCATGTGGGTTGTTTGCTTCTTGGGTTGTCTGTCAATAAATGTCATCAGCTGAGATGAGAGTATGAAAGCTATTCTATCTCTAATGCAGGGAACATTGGGCATTATATGGTTCTCTCAGATCATCAAAGTTCTGTGATATTAGACAAACAGATGCCTCCAAATTGTTGCTTTGGCACCTGTATATTATTAGTACAGTATTCTCCCTTCATTGGGTCATGGCAACCTGAATGAGTAAATAAAATTATTGGCCCATGACAGCAGATACTTTGAAGGAATTTCTTCCCGAGTCTGTTTTCGTGCCAGATTGAAAACTCTCTTGTTGTGCCATATCTAGCTATTAAGGAAGATTTGTTTGTTTGTTTCGTTTTGTTTTGTTTTGTTTGTTTTGTTTGTCATGTTTGAAATCTCCCAGACCGTGCATGGTGTCCCTTGCCACGCTCTTAGTACCCTTGGAATACCCTTTATGGGTAGCAGTGCACCAGGGTGTTTTGATATGGTACAAGAGCTTTTGAATATTGAATAATAATTTTGTCATTGAAAACTCAATCAAATGAAAACTAGGTAGTACTTTTAGGGAAGATGAGGCAAGATCTTGGAAAGCCCTTAATGAGTGGGATTTTCTTGGATGTGATTTTGTAATTTTTAGACCTATGGATGGGGAGATTTTTTGAATTTTGAATCATTTTTGTCATACTTTTTTTTTTGAAATCACAATTGGGCTCTATTGTCAAAGTTGTGTTCGCGTTTGGAGAAATTACATAATCATGTTCACACTTGGGCCAATGGCACAAGTCACACTAGTTGAAAATGAAATTTTTAAAAAACACCGCCGAGTTTGATAAATTTTTTTCTAAATAATGATCAAAGGGTGAAATTTGCTGGCAAATTTCAACACAAACCAGAGAATAGGGATGTCATTATTGGATTTTTTTTCACTTCAAGATTGTGATATTGAAAATTTGGCAACAAAATAGAAAAATTAGTCAAAATTTTATACTAGGAAAAAAAAAAAATTGTGGGTTGGGGGGAAAAAAGGTTGGTCACTATGGGACTAGTTTTTGGCCTCCAAATTTCTAGTTAAGACCTTTGCTATAAAAGAATTCCAAAGCAAGGTGGTGGTTCTAAACTTCTGGCATGCTGAAATTCTAGGCTTTAAAAGCTTCTTAGAAAGAGCAACCAAGTAGCTTGCTTGCTTATTGCAGCTTAGTATGTATGTACTAGCATTATTCCATTTTGGCGTCTGTGGGGACTTAACATTGCCCCCAAAAACCACAGTTCTAAAGACTTAATGTTTCAGATAAGCTGTCAAAAGCAGAGTGAGAATTTATATCAATTGGTGCAGAAAGAAGTTTCTAAGGTCAGTAGTGGTACCCCCAGGCTTGCTGATATTACATAATAAATGTACTACCACCAAAATTGATACTTACTCTGAACTCAATCCAAGATTAGTGAGTCAGGAGGATTCAGGCACTAGGATGGATAGATGGATGAGTGAATGGAAGCATCATAACATTACAACTATTGTCATCATCACATCCTAATTCTTTGAAGTCTTCTGGCACAACACACACTCTAGACATCCTTGATTATTTATGATCTTTGAAGCCTGTTTGGTAATCACTCTCTAAAGATTTGTACTCAAAGATCACACCCCCCCCCAACTCAGATCCTCAAAAGAGAATGAGTTGCAGTTGATCTAAGCACACTGCCAATATTTGATTAGTTGCCCATTTTGGAAACTGACATAGTCTAATGAAAAGTCACAACTGCAGGAGTTTCATAACATTCCAGCTGCAAAACTTGTACATTACTTAGTGTCTTGTACAAGCAATGCAAAGCAAAGCATCTCTTAAAGCACTGGGAGAAACTTTCTAGTGTATTTTGGAGAGCATCTTCTTTCCATGAATACTCCAAGAAAAGAGGAGGAAAATATATTATGGTCACTACTTCAGAATGAGAGGGATCTCATGCCTAGGGATCTTACATCTAGTAACATCCCGCTCACTCTCAAGGAGTAGGTGTAAGAACATAAAGACTCGCTTTGATTTTTTAATGTAAGTGGAGGCCATTTTTACCTTGCATAATTTTTCCTCTGCTATTTGTGGGGAGGGGTGCTTCAAAAAAAGGAAGTGGGCATTCCATTTTTTGAAATGCTCCCCATTTGTTTTGTTTCCTTTCCTAGGTCTTTATGCTCAAGAAAGCTCATGACCTTTGATCTTTGCCCTTCACTTAGAGCCCCCGTCAAGTCCTACATCTCATGATCTACATAGGTTCATGACAACCTTGGCCTCATTCTTTACAATCGGGAAAGTATATGGCTGGTAGACATTCCCAAAATTTTGTCCAGAGCCAAAATCTTACTAGCTACCACCTTATTTTGAGAATGTCCCCATCCTAAGGCTTTACCCTACACATAAAACACATGATAAATGGGAGTGTCCAAGGCATTTCTGCCCAAGGAATTATGGCCAAATGGAGATTTATTTTTTTTCAAAATGGCAAAAAATTTAGTGGTTTTTTCAATATTTTAGTTGCCAAAACTCTTTAATTTTTTTCTCAATTTTTTCAAATCACCAAACTCTATCCTTAACTTCCATTCAATAGCCCAAAAAGGATGCTAAAAATAATTAGTTTCATACATTTTTTTCCAAATCTGACTAGATCATCTTATGGATGATCACCACTTCAATTACATCACAAAATTGAAAAACAAACAGACAAACAAATAAAAGAGACACTCTACTATATACATATATATGGAAAAAAGCTATGAATAAGAAATAATTGTACATAGACTCAATTGAACATGCATTTGAGTGGGAGATTTAGGAAAGACATTAAATACCGCCCCGTAACAAGCATTGTCCAGATGTCAATGGAACACACATTGTGTGGAGTTGCACTGTTCTACTGCAAGGTTTGACTGGTTTGACCTTAGTTTTAATTTTAAATAAAAATGAGCATTACTCTTACACAATGTTGAAATGTATGATGATGGTAGGTATCCTCATATCCTCCCTTTGTCATGAGGCAAAATGCTAAACACCCACATCCAACTTCATTGGGGTCAAGCCATTCATGTGACGATCACATGCATGGTTGTATATCCTCACTTTGTCATGAGGCAAGATGCTAAACACCCCCCCCATCCAACTTCATGGGGGGTCAAGCCATTCATGTGACGATCGCATGCATGGTTGTATATCCTCACTTTGTCATGAGGCAAGATGCTAAACACCACCCCATCCAACTTCATAGGGGTCAAGCCATTCATGTGACGATCGCATGCATGGTTGTATATCCTCACTTTGTCATGAGGCAAGATGCTAACCACCCCCGCCATCCAACTTCATGGGAGTCAAGCCGTGCATGCAACAATCGCATGCATGGTTCTATCATAAGGTTGGATAGTTGTTGATGAAAAGAACTATACATTTAGACCAACTTACACTTTGCTGGTTGCAATTAAAGTTGAAGGTAAATCATTAGTTCTGCAGTAGTGAGGTGCCTGGTTCAAATCTAGGTTCTAGCCAGCTGAAACAAAAAATTAAATTATGAGTTCAGAAGCAGCTCTTTCAGTTATGGTGTTGCAGAACATAGCATGTGCATGCCAAACCATACGGAGTTGACTGGTTTGACTCTACAATGTTCAATGGGAGTAATATAATGGCATGCTCTTTTGAGAGAGAGAGAGAGAGAGAGACAATGGGTTTGAAATTGGTGTTATAGACATCAGAACATGCAACACAAGAAAAAATTAAAATTTTTTACTTGACAAAACAAAGTATAACTGCACGGTTTTCTACACAGAATCACACAGGCTGCAAAAAGACAAACCAGACAGAGTCTTCCCACATTTAAGTAGCATTTTGGGAGGACTAAAAATTGTACAAGCATGAGTTTGAAGGTCATTAATACCTGGTGTAAAACCAATCAATTTGTGTGTGCATTTTGGTGCTGTCAAATCCAGCAACAAAGACCAGTTGCAAGTCACCAAGAGGATCTTTTGAACCCTCTTAGTAGTGTACTACACAAAACTCCAGGTTCCCAAAAAAAGTGGGCTCAATTTGACAAAAAGCTTGAGAGGTGTGTGTAGAAAGTTTAAGTAGTTTCATTTATCTAACTTGATGCCCACATAAGTTATTAACAGCTGAAGTGCCCAGAAGCTGAATGTCCCTACCAGAGAAGGACTGGTACGAGGATGGTATTGCTTCAAGTCATACCAATATGGTTGGAACAGAATCAGTCTAGCATGGTACCAACTCAACAATGGTCATGTAGAAAATTTTAAGCACATGATTCAAAAATGTCATGCACATAGACTAAAATGACAACAATAAAAACTATACCCATGTGTTAGCATATCATTAATACAAAGAATATACATGATGTGGTTTGTCATTTTCACCTCCACATTCGGGTCTTGTCGAAATATTATAGCATTTTGTCCTATTTTCATGGGCCTTCTTATTTCTATGCCTTATAGAACCTTTTCATTCTCATGACTTTCTATATGTTATATGTGCTTAGGATCTTTGGCTTTTGCATGAAAACTATGTTAAGCACTATAGCTATTGATAATACTTCCACTTAATGATAACAATTTGCATAACTAAATGGTGATCAATGAGTTGGTATTTATTCATGGCTGACATTAAAAAAATGAAGTTAAAATGGTGCCTGTAGATAATATCCTAATTGATTGATGTTAGAAAAAAATTGTGGAGATATTAAGTGTCACGCCTCTCTACGACATGTTCAATATGAATTTGTTGTACATTACAATAAGGTTGCATTTGTGAAGTATCCTAGATGAATACCCAAATAACACAAATTACTTATGCATCTAGCTAAGTAGGAAAATAAGTTTGACAAGGGATATAATTGTTTAAAAGAATGCACATGATAATCAACCCATCCTTGATCAATAAATAAGTGAGTCTACCATTAACTTTCAACAATTCATATCTAATTCAAAACAAGTCCAAAACACGAACTAAAACTACATATTATTTGCTGTAATTTATTTTCTCTCTCAAAATATTTTTTCAGATCTTTGCACAAAATACTTAAATAAATTCAACAAAATTGTAATCCACACAATAATAAGGCAAGATACTTAGAATTTTTTTTGTTGGACTAGAGAAGCTTGCCCCTTATCAAATTTCAATACGAAATATTAAGAAAGTTTCCAACCTTGCATGACTCATCAAGTTTTCTAAACAAGCTTCTTGTTACATATAATATCTCATAGAATCAATAGAAAATATGATGATTGCAAAAAGGCTTTTGTTAACTAAATCAAAAAAATCTTTTGGTTAACATTTCTAGGTAAGCAAAGTTTCACATTCACCTTTTTTTTGGGGGGCACACATACGATAGTCATGTTCACATGTCAACATGAGTGGTGAGCCTAATGCCATTATTATGATTTTGATTAGTTGGTGAATTTATGCAAGACTATTGCAATCCTACCATTTTTAGATAGTTTTCCCACTAGTTTGGCAATTCATTTGTTAGAATTTAAATGTTCATATATAGTTGTATATTTTTTAAACAAAGTTCGTCATGATGAAATTATCTAGGGGGACACTAAATGTTTAAATTTTACTTTATATGCCTCAAACAAGGTATTGCTTGGGGTGTTATGTGAAGGAACTATATTTTCCTCACCTTATTATTATCTTATTTTTTAATATGCACATATTGAAGCTATTGTAAATTTCCTTAAATATTTTTCATTTGCATCAAATTTTGATGTTTTATATTATTTGAATTTTTAATTTTAATGTTTGAAATTATGGAAAGTGATGAAGGTGCAACTGAACATGGTAGATCATGGGTGCAAGCATACACAAAGAAATTAATCAACACCAAGTCCAAGGCCTTTAGAAGGATTGGTTCCATTTTTATGGGGCATATGGCAAATAATGGGTGGCTTATCAAAGTTAATAGGGTCAACTAGTCTTATAAAGGATGGTAATGAAGATTTCAAAACCTAGTCAACAAATGTCACCATGTGCACCCCTTGATTATTGTTGTCATCTTCTTTCTTTGGTTGCAAAAGTTTGGGAAGTTAGACATGAAGATGTAACGTTCAATGTGCCATAACTAGATCTTGAATGTTGTGAATTGTTGCAAGAACATCTAGTTGACAACACATTTAAATTTTGAGTTGTTGTGAGAGTTTGAGCATTTTGAAGAATTCATAATACCAGGATATGAAAAAAGCATGAGCACATTCATCAAAATCCCTTGAGCCCAAAGTGGTAATCTTTTGGAGTGCATTGTTGTTAAATTGTGAAACATGTTTTTTTCGTTGAACTTTTTATTTTCAAGTAGTTCCAAATTTATGAATGTTTCAAAGGATCTATGAAATTAGAACACATGGGCATCACAATATCATTAAACCTTAATTTCCACAATTGTGAAACAAACATAGTTTCTTAAAACATATGTGTAGGTTCAAAAACAAACTAATGAGTTTGCAATTGGGGAGTTTTCAACTTTAGTTATTGATAAATCGATTTTGGATTACATTTGGCCTTGTATCTTGAAAATTCATCCATGAAAAGATTGGGTTACAATATTTTTCAATTTGCGTCTATGCAATACAACTTGAAAAACCTTAGTGGACAAGAGTGAAAATTGGTGTCACTATAAGGTGCACCTTGTTAAACTTTTGTATTGTGATCAAGTTCCATTTAATGGAGCATAAACAACAAAAGTGGGAAGAACGTGATTATAATAGTTACAATGTAAAATATTAGATGTATTACTCTAATAGGGAACCTAGGGGTTGATAAAACGTTTTTGCCTAAACAAAGACCTAAACATAAACTTTAGGCTTAATTCTTAACAATTAAAGGTCCAAAAACCATATCATATCTTGAATTATTTGGGACTATTAAGAAAACTTTTCAAAATTCAAGTAAGTTATTCTTGTTATATTTTGAACCATAATCCTTTTGCTTTCATTTGTACTAGGACCCATTTTGGAGAGCATTTATTGTTGCTTTGGGCACAATTTGTTAGCCTTTAAATATCTATAGGTTTTTATTTTAACATAAGTTAAACAAAGTTTACTTCAATAACAACATGTGCTAAAGCATGTGGCATTTGTGGGATGAAAATTAATTGCATTATAATTTTAAATTGCAAGTTCAAAAGCAAACACTTTGATGTTCATGGTAAGATGTGCAATAGTAGATATTAATTAAGGAAAGATTTCAATTGTTCTTTGTTCTTTGAAAGTAGGTAGGGTGCTTAAATATCAATACAATTCATTGTCCATGTGTTTACTTCATTACAATTTCATTTCACATGATTCCAGCAAGTGTTTAAGTTCCATTACCTACTTCTAAGCACTCTTGGAAATTAATAATGGTGAAAGTATGAATAGGTGGATAGTTTGGGTTGTCACACTTGTAATTTTTCTAGATTACATACAAACGTAAAATTTTAAGCCATATTCAAAATTAACATTGTCAATTTTTTGATTATTCATGTTGTCATAGAATTTAATGAGAATCATCATAAAAAATTTGGATGAATCTAGGAAGATTATGGACTTGTAATGGACTTTTGAAATGATAACACTACATTTGTCGCACAAAATGAAAAATGTGGACTCAAAAAATATGTCAAAGTAGTGTCAAAATATAAATTAAAAAATATGCATCATCAAATGAAGAGTTTATTAGTGAAGTGCATTGAAATCTTTTTAATATATATTTTTAAAATTTTAAAAGTTCTAAACGATGTGATTGTTGCAAATTTTTATTCTTGAGAGTCCATTTCACAATTTTAAAATTAGTCTTTTGCATGGATTTTTTTATCAATCACATATTTAGGGATATTCATATGTTGGTTTATTAATATTTATGATTAAAAGCATAGGGGATAACTACAGGATTCATGGTTTGATAATTGTTAAAACTATTAAAAAAACTCGTTAGTGTTAGATTATGGACTCTCAAACACCACTTTTGAAACACCTACTCATGATTTTTGCCCATAAGCACTCCCTTCAAAATAAATAAAACTTACAAAACATTATAGTCCTTATTTTTAAGTGCATTGTCCTTATCTATTTCTAAAGCAAGTAAAGCTCATTAAAGTTATGCAAATAGGGAAGGTCAATGTCTTTAGTCAATGAATGATCATTTCAAGTTATAATTTGCAAATGCTTCCAATAAGTAATAAGCATTCTATTCAAGAGTAAGTATAGGTTAATAAGCTTTTTTGGTCCTTCCTTTAAGGTCATTGTCATTGTGAAGTACAAGAGGAAACAAAATATGTTGAAGGCTAAAGGTATGGAAGTAAGGAAAGTTAGTGTTAGTAAAACAATGTTTTCTTATATGACTCCTTGCCAATTATTATTGTTCCTTATGTGTTATTCTAGAGTTCTTTTGATATTATGAATTTCTTTTGAAGGTGCAAATCTTGGCTAAAATACCTTATGGATCATTCTAGTTTTTATGTGCAATTTTTGGGGCTTCCAAAATTTGCAATTGCATTGCTCCCATGTTGAAGCATTTAATTACTATAAATGATTGCATGTTGAACTTTTCAAAGTTCATACTTGAGGTAAATTATTTAATCCAAGACTAAAACATGCATTTTGATTGTGTTTGATAATTTCCCATATCCCATTTGGGAAATCTTTTGTATTGTTTAGAACCATTTGTTGGCTTATATGTGCACTTGAGTTTTCCTGCAACAATAGAATGAACAATATGTGCTAAAATGCCTAATTGGTTGTTTGGTAAAAACTATATTTCAATTATTGTTGTAATGTAAGTTTTTAAACATGTATTATGCTAGCCACATGTAGGTTAATTAACTTTAAAATTATTTAAGAACATTAATTTGTTAATTGGGCTTGTAGACCATTTTTTAGTGTTCAAGTCATGGCAAAAAAAATTGATGCATTGAACTAATTTCTATGTGCAATTTTCAAAGCTCCCAATCTTTGTAATCGTCATTTTAAAATTGATGCATCAAAATACAAAATTAGAGACATATTGATGCATCAACTTTGAAGGTGAATAATCATGATGCATTCATGGTAATGTAATCCTAATCTTCAAAAATGTCATTCATAGTTTGGTGCTTTCAAAACAATTGTTGCATTATTAGCAATAAGAATAAAAATCATCCATATCACTTTGAGTCACCTACAAAATTGAGTTAAACAATTTGATTTCCCAACAAAAGCAAGCTAACATTAACTCCACAAATTATTTGTGATTATTTGGGTTAATAAATCCATGATAAGGACTCAAAACATGCATGCGATCTTGAATAGAATGCCTTAAAGTTTATTCCTTCCAAATCAATTGTTGCAAAAAGTATTAAAGCTTTGATCACAAAACACCCATAAAACATTTTGACTCACATATAAAATTGAAATAACAAATTGACTTAACTTGATTTTTTTACAATCATTAGTTCTTGGATTTATTAGGGGTTCTTAGGCACTTAAGAAAATTGTTCAAAAGCCCACAAGTATAAGCATAAACACACTTAATTTAGCCCAAAATTGAACAAAGAAAAGCTTGCAATTATATGGGTTAATGAAAAAATGCAAAGTAATGATTCAAAATATTGTTGGGTTTTCAAAATAGTGATAGTTTAATCCACTACTACTATCCAAAGCACTTTGGGTAAGTAGTGGTTTGACAAACAATTTGTAGCATTATCGATAATACTAGTCAAAGAGCACCTAGATGACATATTGAATCATCAACATATTTGTTTAAAAGGAATTTGGCTAAGGTTGGTGCTATTACGTTTGTTGTTAAATTCATCGAGTTTTTCAAATAATCTTAAACGATCAAACAAAACCCACAAATTTGTGATATCTACTCACCTAGCAAAGCCCACAAAATAATGAATAAATAATGGTTCAAAATTCAAAGAACCAAATCACTTAACACTTGGTGCTCTAATACAATTGGTACATTGATTAATAATAATTAGAAAGCACTCATCCATCACTTTGACTTACATATACAAAGTTGAATGAAAAAACTCACATAGCTTGGTGTTTTAAAAGAAAATGTTGCATTTGACAACTTGATCGTCACAAAACACATATAAAATTATTCATATGAGAAAATTGAAAGAAGATAATCATTGAATTTCATGTCATCAAAGTTATTGACTTTACCAACCCATTCAAAAAACCTAAAACAATCATTCAACCCTATATGACATCTCAAAATCACATAACTTGGTGCTTTCAAAGGAGATGATGCATCAATCAAATATATAGAATTGCAAGAACAAAAACATTTCATTATTTCAAATTTAGTAATTGTTGGATTTATTAACAACACCCAAAGCAATGGAATGCAAACACAGTTAGAATTTATAAATTCAAAATCACATAGTCCTTCTCAAACCAATCACCATCCATTTACCAAGTTGCACCTTTAGCAAAGATTCAAAACCTTTACTTAGCACATTTTGTTTTTGTCATGGTTTAACAAGCACCCACATTAATCACTTGGACCTTCTTCATAGCACATCTTGCTTCTTATTGTCCTTAGCAAGTATAATCGATTTATCAAACACTCAAATTAAACACTACCAAACCTTTCCTAAACACATTCTCCATTTGTCATAGTTTAGCAAGCACATGTGATAATCACTTGGACCTTATTAAAGCATTTTCTCCTTCAATCTATCCTTAGCACACATGTTAAGGAAACACTCAATTCAACAAACACTTGAAAACAACATTATGAACTTTCCAAATCACATTTTATTGTTAATGGTTTCACAAACAAACATGGCAATAACTCAGGCCTTATGAAATTAATTCCAACATCCATCAAGTTATAGAAAACACTTATATCAATCATTCAAATCTTTGCAACCATTCACACAAGAAAATATTCGTTGGAAATGATATCAACCTAAAATACTTTTAAGCAATGCATTAAATGTTTTTCATACTGTTTCAACAAGATCTACAATTGACAATATTTTCCTAATCTTGGAAAGATGGTAGTTTCAATTGTCCACCATTCTATCACAAGATCAACAAAATGTTGAGAAAAAAATCTAATCTATTGGCCCTTCTACATCCACCCAAAAAGTGCACCTTGATGTGTCCAACATTAGTCATCTTTCTACACCCCTCTAGTCTTTTATCAACTTTCAAAACCTTGGCTACTTCCTTGTTGCTCTCTATTGATTGAAAGGAGGCAATTGTGCTTACAATTTCCTTGACCATTACCAACTTAGAGGATCACACACTTGTTACATGACTTGATAAACTAGATATAAAGTTTTCAATCCACTATTGGTTGTGTTTTAATATCTTGATATCATGTGAATAGGGTGGCACAACATCAACAAGAAGTTCATGAGACATAACCTTCTCCATGAATATATTCTACACAACATCAACCCTTTTCACGAAGTTTGCAATGAACATCGTTATGGTCCTTACAACACCACAAATGGTTTTATGAAAAAGATATTAATTCACCACCATAGCATGTGCCATTTTGGATTCATTTTGCAAAAGTCAACTCTTCATATGCTTGCAACGATTGTTCTTCTATGAGCAATTATATTTATCACATCTTGTAATTTTATTGCCAAGTGGGTGAAAACATGGTGCGCTAAACCAAATTGGATGTTACAAACATTATTTCTTCAACATATGAAATTTAATAGAAGGCTACATGATAATTTGATTGAATATTTTATGGTTTGGATTCAAATATGTATGATAATTTATATATGTAGTGAAATGCAAAAATTTATTGCAATTACAATTGGTTGCATAGTGTTTTTGGACTTTTATAACAACAAATATGTCATGTAACAAATTATGTGTTTTGTTTTCATTGAAAAAAATTATTTCCTAAATTTGAATCACATGAATTGATTAGACATATTATATATGACACGTGGAAACTTAAATTCAAGAAAAAAAAAATTGTTTTTTATTTTCATGCCCGCTCTAAATTGAAATATTTAAAAAAGTCGATAATGGACATAAAAATGAAGAATTAGCACCCAAAAAAAAAAAAAAAAAAAAAAAAAAAAAAAAAAAAAAAAAACTTGTATTAGGAATATGAAGAATGGTGTGAAACCAATAATTTCATTCAATAGGGCCCAAAGCATGATGAACATTTAACAATTTTCTTATTTAAACATAACTATGATGGGAAAAATAAGAAAAAAAATGAAATGTAAAAAAAATTCACATTGATATTAACCATCCTAATAGACTTATATAATAATAAAATAAGCTATAGACAAATGTGATTGAACCATTTAAAAAAAAATATGAACTTTCAAAAATGAATATAACACAAATGTTGGAATTGTGAAAGGGCAAACAAAGGGATTGGAAAAATTGTATACTCTTGTGTGGACTTTGCATGTGCCACTTTTGGTTCCCCACACCATGCTTTCACCCAAATGCATTTGTAATTTCTTCATTTCTACTACAAGCCAAAAACATAGGATTTTCCTCATCATCACCTTTTAACGTTGCACCGTTTTCTTTGTCATCACCCTCAAATTCATCACCTTCTATAGGCACTTCACTTCCAAAGCTTCCAACAAGACTTTATACATTTAAGATACGTTTTATTGAAAAATGATTGGCATGTTTTCATTTATGTGACATTCCTCATCTTGATAATGTTCCATTTAAAAACACAAATGGAAAAAATCTTAATATTTGCAAATTGAAGTTTATTTACATAAATCATGTTTGGCAAATATGCCATCTGATTGCATTTCCATGGCGAGCTTCTATAAAACAATCCATTTTCAAATGTGTGTAGCAACAATTTTGACAAACACATGAATCAATTCCATGTTAAACTCCATGGCAAGCTTGTGCAAGTTAAGGAGAATGGTGACACAAAACATATGCATGTAAAAAAAAAAGACAAATGCTTGTAATAAAATTAGATTTTGTTTTAAATATGGACGTTATGGAATTGCATTGATTCTAATGTTGACATTCCATAGTCATCCATTCTCCACTTTAAAACAAGGACGACCATGTTTTCATTTACATACATCCAATTATTTTTAATGTAAATATTGAGATTTTTTTAACAATATAAGTTTTTAGTGTGGGTTCTTGGGTCATTAGATTAAACACATATATAGGACCTTTGGGACAAATTATATATTAAGTTCATTGCATAATTTTGTTCAACATCATGTCAAATTTGTACAACATATTTTTCATAAATATCTTTAAGCATACATAACACCTCAAAATTTTATAAAAATGAAACCCAATCCTTCTTCAAAATGTTAAAAACATTTCATCTTCAAGGAAGTTTCTCAAATCATGTAAATTTAAAGGTCAAAAACATGGTTGAAGGTGATTAATGTATAGAAATATCAAGACATAGTTTCACAATTTTTTTCACCACTAGGTCCTTGTAACCATAAATATATAACATTCCACAAAATTTTAGGAAAAAAAACTTAGTTTGACATATAATTAAAAATGTTAAAAAAAAAACTGTTGGAATCAACATCAGACTACCCACTACTTATGATTCATTAAATGACCACCTAAATAAATCAAAATTCCAAAAAAAATATTGAAGTGCAAATTCACAACTAAAAAAATAAATTTCGAATTGATTTCACTAAATTTCAATGAATAGGACAAAGAAGTTGAAGTTGAAGGTCATGTAATATGGATGCCTTCCAAATGGTATTACAATGTATTATGTTGAACAATCTAATCTTTGTGTGCTCCTTGTGCTTAATTAGTGGATGTTATGGTGGGGATCTCACATTTGATGTAGTTAAAAATCACAAGAGTTGACTCACATCTAATTCAACTATCTTGGCCCCATCTAATTGCTGCAACAATTTTAATATCATGGTTTTCCTAGATGCTTTTAACCTCACATCCATGGTCTTTTGATCGGTATCCTATATCAATACCCAAATTCATGAAATTAACCATGTTCAATGAAAAACACTCATTGTTGGATGATATTCATATTTAGAAGTGTGGCATTTGTAAGAGTTTTGGAATTGTTTACTTCTCTTTTTGTTAATCCAATTCATATCACACATGCCAAACTTTGAAGAGAATTTGAAAGCTTCAATCTCCTCCATGTAAAAGAAATTGATAAAGTTTGCCGACAAAATGTAGATGAATGTTTCATTGCATCTAATTAGATATTGCCTCTTTCTTCTCAAATGTGTGCATTTTATGCCTATAATATGTAGAGCACAATGGTTGACCAATCCCACTCTCCCCCCCCCTCCACCCCAAACCCAAATTCCACACGATAGTTGCATACAACTTTGCCACATTTGGGCCATTAGGTAGACCATTCTCTATAAATTGGATCATAATTTTGTGGTATTTGTCCAAAATTTGCTGAAAAAATTACACTAAAAAAATACACACATGTTGCAATATGCATATATGCAATCCCATGACCCCATGGTAACTACAAGATTGTCTATTACGGTTTTGAATCATCAAGTAATCAATCCACCATTACTTAGACAACAAATTGAACCTAAAACCATTTGCAAGATGCTATGACTTGTGATTTTTAATTGTGAAGTAACAATTTTATAAACTTGAAGTTTTCATATGTATCCTTTTTGTCACAATGCATTGCAATTATGAACCTTTGAGATGGTATAATGTGACACTCTGATATTAAACCTTGGATTACATACCTTCTTAATTTGTTGGTAGACATTCAATCGCATTTTAGTTAACATTAACATGCCTCCAAACATCTAGAAACTCTCAATAACATATAATCTTAGATACATAATTCATATAATATGGAATTGTAGCATCACCATAATTTGGGGAAAATTTCATGCACAATGTAAATCCATTTAAAATCCTTCACAAGGATCATAATTCTAATACCTTAATAACTTGGGAACTTCAGCACTAATTATATCATTTTTAAAACAAAAAATTTCCGAAGGAAAATATTGATTTCAAGAATATATTATTTGTTGAAATGAAAAATGAATTAATTAATTGACAAAGATGTGTCAAAGTTGTTTTTGGGGCGTTAATTTTGTGATGTAGCTGAGGTGGCAATCATCCATAAGCCAATTTAGCCAAATTTGGTTCTTAATGAATTATGAACAGAAAAAAAAAAACCATCCTTATAAAATTTTGGCTACCTACTTAACTTTGAACCATGTATAGAAATCTGGCAATTTTCCCCAAAAAAAAAATCATTGAATTTTTGAAAAAAACCAATTCTTGTGCAACAAAAAAAATGTGGCACTTCTAAATTGGAGGAAGTATATTAACCTCAAAAATCTAAAGAACCTTTTTATGACTTTTTATTTGCAAACCAAGTGCCTCCTCTTCTTATAAGTTCCACTTCCCATTTTCTAAAAGTCTTTTAAAATTACTCAACAAGCTAGATCTAGATGGTTTATCTTTATAGTTCGATGTCCACATACCTCACACGACAAGGCTTTATTATTATTATTATTAATTTTTAAAAAATTTAAAATGTGAAAAACCATTTGATTTTGGGGGTTTTCAATCTCCAAATTTGAAATTTCAAAAAATAAAATAAAATAATCAGCAGAATCTGAACACCAGGTTCCAGTAGGTACCCAACAATTACAGAAGAATGTTTTTTTTTTAAAATTAAAAAATTATATTTCATTTACAGCCAAATTTGGCTAGATTTGGCCTCTCATGCTTGATGACAAAATTGAAGGCAAAGAAAAACCATTCAGTCAGCAGATCAATACCCTAGTACCTTTTTCAGGTTCAGTGATAAATTAAATTAATTTTCAAAGTGACAAAGCTTTTAGAAATTATTATTTTTTAAATGATAAAAATAATAATTTAAGAGAATTAATTACAAGGGAGAGAAAAATACAAAAAAAAAAATGGAAACCCAGGAATGTTTTTTCTTTTTTTGGCTTCAAACCAGTTCACTATTAAGAGTAGGTATCCAATAATTGAAAAGCATTTTTCTATCTTATATAAACATTAAAAAAATTGTTGTAAAAGGTTTCAAAGGTTCAATGCCTAGAGAACATACCAAAAAGAAACTACCTAAGCTATATTTATTGCCAAAATTCCATAAATTTTTTTTTTTTTTTTTTGTACTACTACTAAAGAGGATTTTGGAAAAAAAATAAAATAAAAAATTATTCAGCATCTGATTTTGCTGAACCTGAAAAGGTACTATGGTATTTTAAAATCCTCACTATTATCGCAAGACCATTAAACTTAGAGTTCTCGGATTCATTAATTGTTTCAAGGAAGTTACTAGATAAACACGTTAAATGTTTAGAGTATGTCCACACACACATACACACCCTATTTGGGCCTCTACTAGTATTTCAATCACATCCAATATAGAGTGTCAAATGTTTCCCCAGCTTGACCCAGTAAAAGTTTTAAACAAATTTTATCAAAAAAAAATTTAAATAAAAAGATTTTAGGAAATTTTCAGAAGTGGGGTTTTTTTTTTTTTTTGCCCCCTTAGGCATATAAATTCAGTTTTTTTTTTTTTAAATTTAAAAATATTTTGCCAAATTTTCAATATCACATGTTTTTAAAGGGGAAGAAAAAGGACCCATGACCCAGTTATAAACATGAAAAATTGGAGCAATCTATGATGTGAATTTTTTTTTACAAAATCCAAACTCAATTTTACACTATTGAAGGACTGTACTTCAACCAAAGGATAGTATATAC
>Ga0209208_10004835_pt1 | contig 18934 bp, 20 predicted proteins | sample S1TSphfallax_3_FD_187694 | JGI IMG/M metagenome (GOLD analysis project Ga0209208, IMG submission 187694) | Host-associated microbial communities from peat moss isolated from Minnesota, USA - S1T2_Fd - Sphagnum fallax MG (SPAdes) (version 2) | ecosystem: Host-associated > Plants > Peat moss >... | reverse complement strand
TACCCCTTTCTAGAGTTGGAAGCCGGGAGCGTGCTACCAAGTCTTGATTCCGCAACTTGACTTTGTGAGACCTTCAACTTGGTCTCACCCCGTGACTTGGGAGCGCGTCAGAAAGAGCTCCTGAGGCATAGGGCCAATTAGGTGAGGCTCCCGGTCCACGGGCTAGGCCCCTCCATGCAGGACATCAACTGGATGTTTGCCACCACGAAACTCAAAAGACTTTCCACCTCCCTGTGGAAGAGCATTCTCCATGCCTGGATGAACGTGAGGCCGAGGTTCTGTAAATCAGAACCGACCAACTCAGCGGAAACCCTCAGACAACCCGTCTTCGGGAACCCTCTCATTGTGAATCAAGAAGGCAAGCCCCTAGGTCTTAACGGCAAGAGCGAGGGAAACTCCCTTGCGAACGCCGGACGCTCGAGAATCAGGGACTTCTGGGACTCTGAGGAAAAGGAGTGGAAAGACCTCTCCGCCCTAGGGGTAAGCTTCCACCCAAGTAACAGGCGGAACAGAGATCTCATAATAGCCAGCATACCCTGGGACCCGGTTACCTCCAACAACGTTCCCTTAGCAGGAGAATGGATCAACAAAAGGGATGCCGGTCAAGCCGGCCCACCGGAATGGATTTACCAGGTTGTGGGGATAACCCAAAGCATCACCAATGTGTCAGAATTCAGGAGAATCTCCCACACAGGTTGCATCCAAGCCACCGGCTCCCACACCATCACCATACCCTTGGAGGGTTACGAACCTGTCAGGTCCTCGCTCAGGACAACCACCGTACAACCCTCAGGCTGGCCAAAGACCTCCCCCTCCCAGGTAAGAAACCCCTCCTTTACTGGATCCTTGGGTCCGGTTTCATTTCCGACCTCCAATGGGACCCGGGAGATTGGCACTGGCAACAAACGCGCAACATGGGGGACGCCCCTTTCTTCGGTTACTCCTCCAAGAGGGACTACCAGAACGCTAGAAAACCACACTGCCCCCCCAGGATCATCGAATTTATCCAAAGGTTGAACCTTCAAAACTCCACGACCGCCTAGATTATTGCGAGGATTTGGCACAATGCCCGCCCGCGCAAGGTGGGGGCCCTCATCTAGCTGACCCTCAACAGAGGGCTCCCAGTGGGCACGTGGCTCCAAACTATGGGGCTCTAAGCCACCTGCAAATGCTGCGACCAGGGCCTCTCTGAATCTACCCAGCACTGCCTCATGGATTGCACCCCTGCCCAAAAGGCCTGGAATGCCTTCCGTCGCACTTGGGATGAATGGGAGGCGCCCAACCATCTCTCCATCACCTGGCCTTTCATCCTCCTCGGGGAAGCTGCCCTCGAGGAGGAAGACGATCCCCCGGGCCTTCAACGATACCACACGGGCAGTTTCTCTTACAAACGTCAACCGCTCGACATTCTTAGAAGCTTCCTCCTCTACTACCTCTGGTCCGAAAGATGCCGCAAGCATTTCGACGGACAGTTCTCCCTCAAGAGGGTCTTACTTCAATCTTGGGAGGCCACTGCCGAGGTGGGCATGGCCACCTGGAAGGCCATTAGATCCTCTAGCCAGGATAGGAGTCAGGATAAGCAATTAGACATTGAGCAAGCCTTTAAGGCCGAGTGGCTTCACGGCCGAATCTTTGGGGAGGGCGATGCTGCCATTTCGTGGCGCTTACTCCCCCCCTTGTACTTCCTTGATTTCTCTAATGACTGAAGGGGCTGTTGCCTCCCTCCCCGTAAGGGGTTCACCCTGCACCTCTTCGCGGGGCTCACATCCAAATCATTTTTTGTCCCGGGACTCAGGAGTCCCAAAATCGCTCAAGTTAGGTCTCCCTCAACTTTGGAGCCCCATAACTTTGCGAGCAGACCTCGGATTGAGATGTGGTCTAAAGCAAAGTTGTAGCTATTGTCAAGAGCTTTCCAACGATATGTCACACACTATCTACAAACAAGTAAATCGAGTTGATTCCCGACCTCTTTTTTCTGGTCGAAAGTCAACTAGCAGTTTGACTATCGGCCTTTCTTTTGGCCATAACTTGTGTTTCAAATGTCCAAATGAGCAATGCGAACCCATTTTAAACATCTATGTTCTAGGAGCTTTTCAATGATATAAAGAACACCACAAGCCATTGAGTTTTGATTCCTAAAATCACTCTATGAAGTTTTGAGAATCCACCAAGACTTCACTTCCTAAAGTGGGAGTTGCCTTGGGAGTGTGAAGGTTCACTCCTTCACACTTTTCTACACTCTCAGGAGTATGTGATGTGATTCCCGGGCTTTTTCTTGGCTCGCACCCTTGCAACCCCTTGGCCTTGGTCGCGAGCCTAAAGCTAGGGTTGTGACAAATAGAACAATTTTCAAGCTTTATAAACATAAGATTAATTTGAAACCACTTAATAAACATGGGGATATAATAACAATGGCAACATGAGTTTCATAATAAATGAAACATTTATTTAGATTATGGATAAGCTTAACGAGGAGTTACAATTACATGTGAAGTCCTAGGCTATGCCACAATGATAGTTCATAACTACAAGAAATCTAGGATGTGTCGAATAATGTGAACTAATTGGCTTACTATTAAAAGGCAATCGACAAATCAAACCGTGCAACCAACAATAGTGTCCAACGCCAAGAATTGAAAACCATGTGAAGATGGAGGTGTCTTATATTTCGTAACCTTCACAGATGGTTTTAAGTTCATCACCAAAAACGGGGTTGACTTGCAACAAAATCACAAGGTGTGAGAATTTAGAGAAATGCGATAGTACCAAGCTCGAAGGGAATCACACACCTCTCGTGGGTTGGGGTCTTCATCACGAGGATGTTGCATCAACATCAAATCCAAAGATGACTTCAAAGTTGGTTCTTTGCTCATTTGTGAAGCTTAAGGGCCGTAAGATGTGGCCATACGTGATGCCATAGTTTCAAGGAAAAGAGAAGAGATCTTCAATCAAAATCAAATCGGCAATGAATGTGAGAAAGACTTGTAACATTGAGATGCGCGGTCATAATTTATAGGTTGACGAAAAGGGAGGAAATGCGTAAGTAACAACTTAAAACCATGGTAAAGAAAAAGTTTAAGATCAAAGGAAACAATGAAGGTTTGAGTAAAATTTGTTGGGGAAAAATGAAAAGAGGTGGAAAGGAACTTCTCCTTCTCCTTCCATTGGCCACCAAGCACAAAGAGCTTCTCCTTCTCCTTCCATTGGCCACCAAGCATGGGGAGTTTTTCCTTCTCCTTCCATTGACCACCAAGTTGGGATCTTCCTTCACCTCTTTCCTTCTCTTTAAAAGGGTGGATTTGGATCATTTGGCATTCTCTTTTTGGACATAATCTTCAATTCAAATCTTGATAAGTTTTGTTCCCACAACTTTCTTTGGTAGGAGAAAAATGTTTAATCTTGGTAGATGGTAGAAAAAAGAAGAATAGATTGGATGTTTGGGGTAGTTTTTGAAAGAATGGAAGTGAGTGGAAATAAGTGTAGGGAGCTTGAAATCCTAGGAAAACTTTACAAACCCTCTCGAGTTTAATAGCATAACTTATTATTGGTTTTGTTGCAGAGCTTAAGATTTGGTAGGAAGGTGCACCTTGTAGTTAGTTTTCTAATGAACTAAAGCAAGCTAGATTTGAATAACATATGTGTTAGGAATAATATTGCAGTGACTGGTGGTCTACAACCAAGTTGAACTTCCTGCCTTCGTAAAACTTTCTTGGGTTAGGTAGCATAACTTGTGACTGGTTTAGTTGGAGAGCTTAGGATTTGGTAAGAAGTTGCGCCTTATAGTTAGTTTTTTAACGAGTTAAAACAAGTTAGATTTGAATAATGTAGGTGGTAAGAATAATATTTTTAGTAACTTGTGGTCTGCAACCAAGTTGAACATGGTGTTGAACCCCTAAAAGTTAGTTTAATTGAATCATAATGTAACATAAAATTATAGGATTTGGCGTGTTTGAGCTTAGAAAATGTATCTATTAGTTATAGATTATAATTTATGCATAGGAGACAACTATTTGATTTCAACTACAAACGCAATTTAACATCTAGAAATACACTTGCATTTTCCCTTCACCGATAGCACATATATTTTAAATATAATCACCTCATAGAACTGAGAGTAAAGGGACAGGAAGTCGCCCCACATCCTTCAATATGTTATTCATTCTAACAGGTAGAATGGGGCTAGGTTTGTTCAATTGTACCTTGAATGTTTCATATTGACCATTCTAGTTTTGGATTTGAGTTGTTTGACTTTGCTTCTCCTAGTCAAATTCTATGTGGGTAGCTACATGTTGCTCCCTAAGATCTTGATAAGTATGCTCCAAATCGATTATGATACCCTATTGTTCCAAATTGGACTCTTCCATTTTGACATAATCTTTCATCATCCGCTCCAATTCAACTTAAAGATGAGTCAAATCATTTTGGGTCTTCCAATTGAGTTAATTGAGTTTAACATACTCTCGCTGCGAGTTTTTAGCTTTCCTAACAGCTTCTTATGTTTCATTCAACTTATTGGATAATTTCTAGTTTTCATGTTGGACCTTATTCAATTATCCTTTGACTATGAACAATTATTTGTCATGGTTATTCAAAGTTTTGTGCACTATTTCTAGCTCTAGGCTACATGTTTACAAATGTTATGGGTTCCAAACAAATTTACCCTGACTTATTCAAACTCTACTCTAAGGTTTGATAGTTTTTGTAATGTTTCTGACCAAGTTGTAGCATTTTGAACAACTTGTTTTAAAAACATGTTAATTTGTCTCAAAGTTTATAGGGAATGACCAGAAACTGGTATAGGCTAAAAAAATTTAAACGATGGGTTTTTTATTTATATAAGTTCAATTTCAGGTTGAACAAGTTTGAATGATTTTATAGCTGCAACTACAAGTTCTATAATGGAAACTACAAGTTCAGTAAACACAACAAGTTTAACTTGAATGTTATTTATTACATGATTGAGGTTGGGTTCAAGTTCTTCCTCAATGTTGTGTTGCATAATTGTTGCTTCAAGCTTTTCTCCTCCCCATTTGAACAAGTTCGCTCCTCATCCTTTTTTTAATCATTAATCGATGATCCAAAATTAGTCTTGGACTTCTTTTTTGGTGGTGAGGTAACAAGTTTAGGGCTTGACTTGTACCTTGGCATAGGTGGTTCTATACACATTTTTAGTCAATGGGACTGATGTGTGGGTAAAGGTGATGTTGTAGTCGAATGTGTTAGTCTATTTTTTTTCAAGAACTACTCCCTGGTAACATGTCAAAATGAAACCTATCATTGTTGTGCAACCTGGTGCTTTTGGTTGGTTGGTGATACAAGTTCTTCTAAAGTTGTTGTTCTTGATGAAGGCACCTTGGACAAAGGGAACCACTTCCTAAATCGAATGTCTAAATAATAATTATTTGCTTTGGTCTTATCAACATCCAAGTTAGTTGTTGTCTTTTTTTTACATTCAGTCCAATGAGTTAATTCAAACAATAATTAGGTTAACACTATAGAACACCAGTTAATAGGTTATCCCCTATTGGCTAGGTTAAAAGTAATGGTAATCTAATTGTTGAAATAAGCTAACCTCTCCCTTTGATATTGAATTTGTAGAATAGTTGCAAATCTTGCATGAAATTGCTCTTTCATGCGCACTACATTCCATTGTTCATTCTCAACAAAAGCATGTGGTCTAGCAAAAAATTTCAAGGTAGTTTTAGCTTCCTCATAAGTTGCATTAACAACATCTATTATTCCTTCCTTGGAAATTCGAAGTTGCTCATGAATTAATACCTAATCAATGACAATTTCTTGACCCACGTACTTGCCTTAGAATTCTTCCATCTTTCATTGTTTCCTAGGTTTGTAAAAAGTCTCGTAACATGTCCTCTCTTGGTGTTGTCCATTACAAGTTGAACAAGCTCTCCAAATTGGCCCATCTAGCCCATTTGAGTTCAATGGAGTCCATCTTCATCCATTGCAACATCTGCTAGCTTTCCTTCACCTTAGACATTGGTTTCTTCTTAATACATTTCTCAACCTTTTTTTTTATAGGCACTTTGCATTTTTGCTTCATCATAATTCTTGTTGCTAATCTTGGGCATTAAAGAATAATGTTGGAAACATGTCCCTTTTCAAAGAATTCTTAAAGAATTACTTCTCCACTACTCATAGGTTGTTGCAACTCTTTTTCTTCCACAGGTTTTGATGCAGGAACTAGTTGTGGTTGATCATGGACAACAAGCTGTTGCAATTCCTCCTCTTCCAGATGTCTTAGCAGAGAGTCTGATTATAATTGTTCCAACCTCCACTTCTTCCTTTGAATATGAAATAACAATAACCTATGGTACTCATTTTGTTGTAGAAGTAGTGGTTTTCCTTCTAAAGTTTAATGTTGCTTATAATTCCTCTTCCAACTCCCTACTTATCTATTCTGGCTCAAAATTTCTAATTTCTTCTATTATAGGTGTGCGTGAAGCAAGCGGTTTTACATAAATTGCTCTAGTTAATCAAACTTGTTTCGCTTTCTCTCTTTCAATTTGTTCCTTCTTAAAAGCTTTAGTTTTCCTTTCAACCTCCTTCTCTCTTGCTTCTTGTATCAATTTCTTTACAACACTCTCATTCATGGCCCTTCTTAATATGAAGAAGAAAATGAAAATGAAGAAACAAAATGAAAAATGCAATAGTTCTTTATACTATTTCATGCAAAAATGATTTTGTGGTTGTGAATGAACATAACCTTTAGGGTTAAAGACTCCTAAAAGGTAGGCATCAATAAATGCCTCTTTAAACAAGTCATTTGCATCATTACTTGTCGCTACATTATTGTCCTGAACAAGCACATTTGTTCTTTTAATGTTGCCAAATGTTAAATGATTACTAACTAGTTCAAACCTTACAAGTTGAAAATCTTTAGGTTTAGCCAATAACGGTATAGGTTCAATGGTTTGAATAGGTTCATGAGTGACTAGGTCACCAAGTTTAACTAATACAGGTTGCAAGTTTTTTTTCTTCAATGAACATGTATGGCTTGAACTTGTTAATGTTAACAAGCACTAGGTTAGGATCAAACTTATCAATAGTGACAAGTAAAATGATATTATTGGGTAAACAATATTGTATTTGATAGGGTTCGAACCATTGTCTTTGAAATTTGGGAGCATGTTTGGAAACAACCCCTAAACACCATAATACATAATTTCCAAATTGAAACTTGGTTTCAATGTACATGTTATTTGACCACAATGATCTATTCCACTTGTTAGAAGCAACTAAATCTTGTGCAATCAACTTATTCTCTTATAGTTTTTCCAATTTAAATAGTTGACTAGTTAAAACCCTCATAGGTTGTGGATTTCTATCATCACTAAGTTTAGATGGTAACATATATTTTGTAGGTAATATGGATCTAGCCCATAGACCAACTGAAAGGGGGTATGATCGATTCCAACTTTGTAAGCAGTTCAATATGAAAATAAGATCGTGGAAAATTGCTTATCCCAATCATTTTTATTTTCATTAACTAGTTTGGTTAATAAGGTTCCAAAAACCTTCTTTATAGACTCAACTTGTCCATTTCCTTGTGATTAATAAGTAATAGAACTTGTATGTCTAAAAATGAAATGGTTAATAAGATATTTGATTGCATCATTGATAAAATGGGTACTTTGATCAATCACATTGGCTAATGGTCATCCAAATCTTGTAAAAATATGTTTGTATAGAAACTTGGCAGTTACTACAACAATGTTAGTGAGGAATACTGGGGCTTCCACCCACTTTCTTACATATCGGTGGCTATTAGAATGTACCAATTGCTCAAGAATCTACTTGCAGTTTTAACAAGTCCAATAAAATGCAATCCCCATTTAAAAAATGGTTCCTCAAGTAATGTGGTAACTAATTTGGCCAAGTTTTGGGTCAATAGGTTACCTGTTTTTTGACATTGGTCATAGGTTTGATAGTATTCACAAACATTTTGATTCATTATTGGCCACCAATAATTATATTCTGGGATCTTTCACATAGTGATATCAAAAGAGAAATGCCTTCTTGTAATTCCTCCATGTAATTTTTGCAAAATTGTGGAAACCTAATTTAATTGCAAAATTCAACAAAACCTATTATCTTGTTTGAATTTATACATGTCATGACCATATCCTTGGTCTCATGACCAAGGTAAAGGCTTGCAAAGGTGCGAGCCGAAAATGAAACTCAGGAGTCACATTTCACATTCACGGGAGTGTAGGAGAGTGTGAGGGAATCAGCCCACACACTCCAAAGTGGGCTCTCACTTTGGGAATTGGAGTCCTGGTGGACTCTCAAATTTTCAAAGAGTGATTTTAGGGTAAAAACTCATTGGATTGAAAAAAAATATTTATAAAATTGAAAAGCTCTTGAGACATAGATGTCTAGAATGGGTTTGCATGACCCATTTGAGTACTTAAAACAAAGTTATGACCAAAAGAAAGGTTGGGAGTCAAACTTCCAACTTCACTCTTAACCATTAAAAGTCGGAAATCACCTTGATTTACTTGTGTGAAGGTGGCGTGCCACATATCATTGGAAAGTGCTTGACAAAAGCTACAACTTTGCTTTGGACCTCACCTTAGTTGAAGTTTTTCACAAGAAGTTATGGCCTTTCAAAGTTGTGGGAATCCTAATTTCGAAAATTTTGAGACTCTCAACTTGGGAGTCCCAAAGCAAAATGACATTTGAGTGTAGCCCCCATGGCTAATCACAAAGAATAATATAAGGGGGAAGGTGGTAGCTTCCCTTAAGTTCGGGCCATAGTGAGTCTTGTGAGTTCGTGTGTGCTCGTGGTTCGTCTGTGCACTAAAATGGCTTCAATTATGCATTAACCAATTTATTGTTTTGTTTGTGCAAGTGCGTATGAATAATTGACCTACTTATCACTAGTCCTAATCTTGATATCGGAGCTCTAACACGCCTTCTACCCCCAAAGTGTAACAAGCTAAAGAACGTATCCCCACTCTTACTTCTTTTGTTGTTTTCACCTTCATATTTGCATTTGAGTCTTATAAGGAGTTTAGGGATGCGTTCGTATAGTACTCTTTTTTTAAGCATAGATGGTTTATCCCTTTGGGTTGAATATTTCCTTTGGGATGTTATAAGTGTTTTTGGCATCACTCTTTCTAATAGGTATTCATACACACTTTGTAACCACTCATGTTATAAGGTAAATAAGTGAACATCATAGGTTTGATTAGGTATTCCAATAGGCTTAATGTGGTTGGGAAATCTATTCAATGCATCAACCATTAGATGGGATATATTAGGTTTGTAAATAATTTTGAAATCATACTCTATAAATAATAGGAGCCATCTAATTAACATGCGGAAAACATGTGGCTTGTTAGCTAAATATAATAAAGCCATGTGATCCACAAAGAATGTAAACTTGTTACCTAACAAGTAATGGTTAATTTTTTGTAAAGCATAAACCATAGTTAAAACCTTTCTTTCTATAATAGTATAGTTTTGTTCAACTGAATTAAACAGTCTTGATGAGTACATAACATGTTGATTTAATTTACCTATTGGGTCCTAGGCTAATATGGCCCCTAATGCTAATTAAAACGCATCAGTGTGAACATGAAATTCCAATTCCCAATTAGGATTGATAAGTAGAGGAACTTGAATGTATCGATTTTTTATATCCTCCTAAGTGATTTGACATTTAGTAGTCCACTTGAACACTTCAACTTCTCTAAGTAACTTGGTGATTGGTGCCATAACATAGGCAAAATTCTTGATGGAACATATGTAAAATTGGGCCATTCTGTTGAAGACTTGAATCTCTTGAGGTGTTTTGGGTACTAGCATTTTGACTATAGTGTCTACCTTCTTAGGATCAAGTATCTTCCCTTATTTGGAGACTATAAATCCTAAAATAGTTCCAAAACATACCATAAATGCACATTTATCTATTTCAAACTAATGCCATATTCTCTGCATTAAAAAAACACTTTATGATTTTTTCCAAATGAGTGGATAGGTCACTAAAAATAGTAAAATCATCTAAAAAAATCTTCATGGACACATCAATGTATTCATGTAAAGCTTTGGTGACTACCTTTTGATAGGTAAGTTGTCCATTTTTGACCCCAAAAGGCAATATAACCCATACAAAAGCCCCCCATTTAGTAATGAAAGCAGTTTGTATTGGTCTTCTAGTGTTATGGAAATCTTATGGTATTTAAAAAAACCATCTAAAAATGTATAAACCTCATGTTAATAACCTCATTAGTAAAAGGCAACAAATATGGGTCCTTTTTAGTAGTTACATTAAGCTTTCAGAAGTCCACACAAATTTTGAGTTTTCCAATTTTTTTAAGCACTACAACTATAGGTGATAGCCAAGTAGCCTTTTCAATAGGTTTAATAAAACCTGCAACAAGTAATTTGTTAATATCCTATTTGACAATGGCTACATAGTTAAAATTTAACTGGTACCTTGCTTAATGAAGTGGTATTGGTGTGTCCAACTCAATTCAATGTTGAGCTATGTTAGGTGGTATTCCCTTTAAATCTTTGTAAGTCCATGCAAAAATGCCTTTGAACTCCTTTAGCAATTCAATCAGTTGATGACTAACAACAGGTTCCAAATCCACACTAAATTTAACATGTTGCAAGTTTTCTTTAAAACCCAAATTGATCTTGGTCAATTTTTTTTCGTCAATGACAATCCATCCCGCAATGCAAATGTCCCAACTTAACATTAGGTTCACGATTAAATGTGAAGTGTAAGGGCCCATGAGGCCAAAATTGTGTTTCAGTGTGAACATGTTTTCACAAATGGGGGAGAGTGCATGGGATGAAGCCCAATGATTCCCAAGTGCACTCCCACTTTGGGAGTTACACGCGTGCAAGAGTCCTTAATGTTTAGAACTTTGGTTGGAAAGGCAAAAAAAATCAAATTAGGGCCCCAATACACTATTAGAAAGGTTTTGAAACATAGATGCATGAAATGCCTTTGCATTATTCATTTAAACCTGATTTGCATGAATTATGATCAAAAGAAAGGGTGGGAATCAAATTGGGAATTTGACTCCTAGCCACAAATCCCTGTAAAGCAAAGGTTAAATGATGTCGTAACCCTAGTTTTGGGCTCGCGACCAAGGCAAAGGGGTTGCAAGGGTGCGAGCCAAGAAGAAGCCCGGGAGTCACGTCACATACTGCCAGGAATGTAAGAAAGTGTGAGGGAGTGAACCCTCACACTCCCAAGGGAACTCCCACTTTGGGAGATGGAGTCTCGGTGGGCTCCCAAAACTTCAGAGAGCAATTTGAGGGGCCAAAATTCAATGGCTTGTGAGGTTCTTTATATCATTGAAAAGATCTTGAAACCTAGATTTCTAAAATAGGCTCGCATTACTCATTTGGACATCTAAAACATAAGTTATGGCCAAAAGAAGGGCCGAGAGTCAAACTACCAATTTGACTCCCGACCAGAAAAAGTTGGGAATCGACCCGATTTACTTATCTGCACGATTTACTTATCTGCAGATAACGTGCGACATACCATTGGAAAGTTCTTGATGAAAGCTACAACTTTGCTTGAGACCGCACCTCGATTCGAGGTCTGCTCGCAAAGTTATGCGGCTCCAAAGTTGCGAGAGTCCCAACTGGCACGATTTCGGGACTCCCACGCAGGAGTCCCGGGAGAGAAAAGCCATTTGGATGTAGGCCCCGTGGAGAGGTGCAAAGTATACTATAAGGGGGAAGGTGGTGGCTTCCCCCAAGTCCGGGCCATGGTGAGTTTTGTGTGTATGTGTTGCCCATGGCTCGTCCTAGCACTAAAGGTGCTTCAACTATGCACTAACCACCTTATGTGGGTTGTGTGTAGGCCCGTGTGAGTAAGTGAAGCTTGTCAACTCTTCCTAGTCCCATCCCGGAGCTCCAACACGCCCCTCTACCCCTCAAAGTGTTGTGAGTTAAGGAACGTGCCCTGACTCCTCCCCCTTTCGCTGTTTTGTACTTGGACTCACTTTTGAGTCCTTCAAGGAGTTGGGAGTGCGTCAAATGAAGTCTGATTGACGCATGTTTTACATCATTGGAAAGATATTTTGGAGGGCTATGTAATACTTTCCTCGAATTTTCCCCCAAAAAAAATGATTTGAAAAAGATATGAACATTCAAAGTTTGGGATAACAAGAATCCCAATTTTGGGAGTCTTGGGGAAAAGTGACATTTGGATGTAGTCTTTATGGAGAAGCACAAAGTATACTATGGGGAGGGGAGTGGTGCCTCCTCTTAAAGGTTATAGGCCATGTAAAATTTCCATTCTAGAATATTTGACAAAAAAGAAGATTTAATGTTCACTATAGAACTAGGATCGTTTTCAATAGGAACCATAACTATTCCTACATCAATTTAGTCAAATCAACATGTTAAGTTGATTACATCAACATGTTTAAATCTAGTTGAATAGGTGAATAAACATGTTGAACCTATGTCTAAGCCACCTATTTTGTTTAATATACTTATCAAACTGGTGCCTATACGACCTATTAAGATAGTTATACCCTTTAATACTTTCCAACAACATTTACCAGAGACATTTTTCCAACCTGAAATAGGAGAAATGGATATTGATGAGACGCCTACTCAAATTAAAGTTCAAAAACTTTGTTGACACACCCCCAAACGGTTCAAGAGACCTAAAGATGGGTCCCATAATGAAACAATGGACGAAGAAAAAAGTTGGGGCACTCCCTAACTTGTAGCACTTCTAGGGTAGGAGGGCATGTTAGAGCTCTAGGATGGGATTTGGACGAATTCACAAATGAAACTTCAAAATGAGGTCAACTTACATAACCAAGAAAAGAAGGCGGTTAGTGCAAATTGAATGGAAGTGGTGTGGTAGACTTCATAAGGACAACCTCAAGCACAAGCCATAACAAACTAATATTTTTGGACATTTAGTTGGTGCTCCAAGTGTCTTAGTAATGGGTATGGTTCCAACTTTATCGATTCCCTGTATAATAATGTGTTGTTGGCCCAATCATGAGACACTTTAACATCCCTTAGCCAAGGACAACCTAACAACATAAAGTAACTGGAATCTAACACACTACTTTGAATTATAATAAAAGTCAATGCACAGGGAATTCCATGAACAAGACTTCTAAAATCTTTAATCAAACCTAAGGGTTTTGGAATGGTTTGTTTAGCCATACATAGGTTATAAGGTGCAAGTTTTAGTTTTAACAAACCTAATTATACCTTCAAATTTTTCATAATAATATTAACTCCATAACCACCATTTAAAAACACGTCTTCAATGAAGTTTTCCTTACTTGAACCTATATTATTGCCATTTAATGATCAATGGCAATTGATGCAATTGTTAATTTTGGTAAATTTTTTATGGTATCAGGTTAAAATGTAGCGTTTGATATCAAGGATTGCCCACAATAATTGTCCCGAATTCAATGTATATTTGTTCTCCAAGAGTTGTTTACTTATATTTCTTAAAATGTTTTTTAACATTTTTTTTTGTAGTAACATGTTCTAAAATGACATGTTGATTCACTTCACCTGTTTGATTTCTTACAATCGGTTGAGTTGTGGTTAAATTATTAAGCAATCCAACCCAATTATTCTACAATGAACCTTCATTAATAGTAGTAGGTTATTTTTCATCCCCATTATGTTGTAGCTATCTAATAATTTCAATGAATTTTTTTTGTAAACACTTTTTTTGTTGCCATTTTTCAACCCCTTTTGTTTTAATCAGCTCCTTCTCCTTGAACACTTGTTGTTTCGATTGTTGATTGCAAGTGGTAACAACATCTAGTAGATTAACTGACACATTGTCAATTGTAGACAATTTAGGTGTTGTCATGGCATTAGAACTAACAAGTTTAGTTTTTAACATGTTATGTACTTCAATTTTTTTAGGGCATTATTCGGATCTATGTTCTATGCTAGAATAAATTATATAGGGGCAATGAATAAGTATTTTCCTTGATTTAACAAGTTGGGTTTTTATTCCTATTATAGATTTTGTACATTTAACTATAACAATTGGCACATATAATACCTCTCTTTTCTTGTTATGACAAGTTTCCACTAAATGATTAGTTTTACCACAGTTGGTACATATTAATGTTGATTTAATTGTAACAGTTGGTACTACAAGTTTAACTATTGTCTTAAACTCTGGTGTAGTTAGTAGAACATTATAACTCAAATTAATAAATCCATTTTCCTCGCATACTACAACAATTTTTTATGTTCGATTAAAGTATTTCTCTTCATACCTATAATTGTTAATCTTATGTAAGGTAATAAACTTGCCTTGAAAACAGTGGTGAAAAAAACATCTATAGCTCTAACTTGGAAACAATTAGTTAATTTCAATAGGCGTTCATAGTAAACCTCAACAAATTCAACAATTTGTTGTTATATGTTACACAATTGCATGTAGACCTCTTCATCATTCTTTACAATTACGAATTGCTTATAAAATGCTTGTTCCAACTCTTCAAAAGTGTAGTTTGGATGGTTTTGAACATAATTTTCACCCCATTCAAAAATATTATCCCTAAAAAGTAAAACCAAACAATTTGATGATGTCAGCCTCCATTGTTTCACCATTAGCTTTAATGGCCTTTTTGAATACTCTAATGTGAGCACTTGGATCAATGTCTTTGACATAGGTTGGGTATTGTAACCTCTTGTATGGTAGTTTGGTGGTTGGTTCTGAAACATGTTGTACAATGGGTGGTTAATACCATGGTGGTATAAACATACCTGGGTCAAGTGTTTGCCATCCAAAATATCCAACATGTGGATTGAAGGATGGCTCTCCCAGTAGATCTCCTCTAAGTTAATTTCCAAGTTGTCCTCCATCTGGTGGCTAATGATCAAAACCTCTGGGTATATGAGCTAATAAACTAATAATAACTTGTACAATGGTTGGCATTGATGCAATAATAATAGGTTGCTGAACAAGTTCTCTGTCCTTTCTAATCATTGGTTGAACCACTAAAAGAAATTGATTGCCAATAGAGTATGGTATATATGTTGGTGGTACAATAGGTTGTTTAGGTTTTGCGTACACATTCCTAGGTACATAACCTCTATAATTCCTAAAGATCAAATAATCAAATCCTTTTGTTCTAGTTGGATTTGCTTGATAAAAACTACAATCTAAAGGCACAAAAGGGGGTATGACATTATACCACATTGGGTATGTTGAAATAGGTAGCATATTGGTTTTACTTGATACAATTGGTGTAACAAATTGTGACCAGGTTGTCCAATAGTTAATAGGTATTGTTGTATGAACTATACTAAAATTCATGGCTTGAATTTTAAATACACAAATTGGGAATTGCTATTGTAGTGGTTGGAAGAACAAGTTGATGAACATTCATCACCTCCTCCTTAAGTAACTATCTTATTTTATCATCAACAAATGGGCAATGATTAAATAGGTGTCCCATTTGATAACAATATGAACGGGTTACCATTCCAACACCTTGGGTTTACTCCTGAAATTGGTTTGTGATGTGGAACTTGTGATCTTTCACCTGGATTAGGTATTGATCTCACTAGCAAGAATGCCTTGTGGATAAATAACTCCATGTCAAACAACTATGGGTGTTGCTTTAGGTTCAACAAGTTTAACATGTGGTATAAAAACTGATTAATTAAACAATCTTCGATCAATATGACGAAATTGTTCTTACCTATTGGTAGGTGAAGTCATTCCATCTTCGAATATTAAATGAATGTTGATATGTGATGGTTGGTTTTGAAAACTAATAAATGTTATGATTGGTGTAGATGCACCAATTCTGGGTAGATTGTAACATGGGATTACATATCGCCATGGTTGTTGAATAGATACAACCTCGTCAAACAATTAAACAAGTTCATGATTGTCATCATTAAGAACACTCACCACTCTTAGTTGGGTTATTGTTTGCGGTGTTTCTTAATGAGTGGTTGAGAACGCTATTGGATTTTTCTACACAATCAATTCTATTACATTTTGATGTTGTTCATTGATTTTTCCCCCATGTGTTGCATCCGTGTTTGGTGCATTCATAGGTTCATCTCCCACAGGTTACACTTGTTGTTCATCTTGTTCTTGTGCATGTTCTTGAAAAGGTGGATGTCTAGCCTATTTTAACTATTTTCTAAAACTTCTAGTAACTATTATTGACATTTTTTGAAATCAACAAGTTCTCAAGCCTTTGCATTTTTTTGAACAACAATTTCTTTGTAGAACAATCCTTCCCAACAATTAATAGTTTGTATAAAACTTCTTTTACATATTGGGCACCTATCTAATTTCAAAAACTCTACACTAACCTCACCCTATTCCTAAGGTTTCTAAACAAAATATAGATCAGAAACTTGAATTCTAAAATTTACAAAGAACAAAAAAACATGTGAAAAATCAAAATTTGAAGCATGATCGTTTTTCAAACCCGATCTACTAAAACACTAAATCTAACCAAAAGTTCTATGCATGATTGATTTTGAATTTTGATCCACTACGTGGTTACCAAATGTTAACAAGGTTATTATATTCCCATTAAGGTTAATTCACCTTTGGATTTTTCAATAACAAGTTCCTAAAGCAACAATGGGTACATACAACACACAAACTAAAACTTAAGCTACTACAAATCCTAGACTAACATGTACACAACTTATTCAAACTTGAAGGAAATAGGCTAAAAGAAAAATGATCCATGTTCCATAATTGAATAGTGAAACACTTAGTCATGAATGAAATCCAAAAAGTCCTTCAACAAGTTTGTCCTCTTAGTCTTACACTAGCCAATTTAAAATACAACAGTCATAACTAACCATTATAAATAGTCATAAGCAAATACCTAGACTAACAATCTAAATTTTCAAAAAGTACACCCTACCTAATTACCTGTTTTAACTACCGGTTGTGTTAAGTACATGTTCCACCAATTACTTGTTGAATAACATGTCAACCTACTTCTTAACCCAATCATTACTTGCCAAGGTTAGTCAAATGGTTAGGTTAATATTCCAGGTTAAGTTAAATAACAAGTTATGACACCTATTAGGTTTAACAATTTGCTTATATTATCAACATGTTACCAAATATGGGTAACATTGGCTTTCTTTGGCTTCAATTTCTACCACATATATATATATTTAGATTTAATGTTATCTTCAACAATTGATTTAACCTCAAAGTATAGTAATTTCTAATATATGTTTCTTGATATCTTGGAATATTTGTTCCATAGACATAACTATGTTGATAGGATTATAAAATAAACTTTGTGATGCAACTAGTCTTATAAACACTTCAGATTATGGCAATCTTGCCCAACTTGTATTCCACTATACTTTCTTTTTTGGAATCAAATTTTGTGGTGGGTCTTCTACTTGCACCTTTTAAATTGATGCACTCCCAACTCCTTGAAGGACTCAAAAGTGAGTCCAACACTACTACATATTGTGCATTTTTGCGAAAGGCCAAACAAAAAACCTAAAGGGTTTACGAAGCAAAAACAACCTGCCATATTTGCGATGCGACACGCATCGCACCTTGTGGTGCACCACCCATCGCTAATTTATAATGTACTTTACAATCATCGCAACACTTTTGCGACATATACCACAAAGACAACTTTGCGACCCGCTCAGTCTCCGTCCACCCTAGCGATATTCCACACTTCGTAACGTTTAATCATACTCAAAACATTGCACATTTTACAATACAAAACGTATCGCTAAAAACTTTGAGAGTCACAAGAAATCGCAAGCTTGCGTTATTCGGCGCCTCGCATTTTGTGTTTGAATATGTATCACAAACCTCATCACAAATTTTTACAAAACTTTCCGGTGGTGGATGTATCATAAGTTGCAATGTGCGTTAGTTCGCAAATTAGTGAAAGGGTTATTGGAGAAGGCAGTTTCGCAAAAGGTTTCGCAATGTCATTTGATTTATCACGGACTTTTTTAAGTCGCAAAAAATCTCGATGCCATTGAGGTAGTACATGCAGTAGTGCAAAGGACAATAGTACAAAGTTCCCAGAGGGCCTACTTGAAGAACTATAAAGGTTGAAATTCTTGTGAACAGTTCCATTGTGTTAGGATCCCTTTAGCATTCACGATTTCTTCGGGAGAGAGTTCAGGAGGAACGAGAGGGTTGGCAGAGACGCGAAGGAGGTCTAGGAATTTAGTTAGGGTTAACAATAGTTCACGAGATTTTTGGGTTTAGGGTTTTGAAACCTTTTTGCATTCAGAGATTTCAGCTATGGCCAAAGATTTGGAGGCCATACCTTCATCCTTGTCAATGCAGTATCCGACTAGTAGGGAACTACAGAGCATATTGAGAGAGATTTTGAGAAGGATGAAACTAGAGCATCTGTATTTGATTCCTTGGGACATACAAGATGGCATTTACCTTGATTTCTACGACGGGAAAATAGATCCAAGATTTTCTGCAACAGTGAGAGGTAAACTAGCTGAATGGGACTTGGAATTTGTAGGAGATTCATTTCAATTACCTTTGGAGGGGCATGGATTTTTGTCACAGAAGGATCCTTTGTCTGAAAGGTATTTTTCACAGGATAGAGTAGTCTCACATGGTTACAAGATCTCACAGTGCAAGGATCCCGAGCTGATGATGCTCTTTCATTTTTTGATACCAATTCTCCATCCCAGAAAGCGTAGTTATATACCAGTAAAGTGGGCCAATACTGTCATAGCTTCGTGGTCAGGAGAAAGGGAGATCAATTGGGCTTTCATCATGCACAAAGTGATACATGATGAGGTTAGAGCATTGGGGCCTAAGAAGTTGTGTTCTTTACCCAGTTATCTAGCTCAACTCTATGCTTATGGGGACTGCCAGCTAGTAATAGAGAGGCATCACAGAGTTCTAGTTAGAAGAGTAATTAAGGAAGTATATGGTACTTCA
>Ga0209208_10004834_pt1 | contig 18934 bp, 20 predicted proteins | sample S1TSphfallax_3_FD_187694 | JGI IMG/M metagenome (GOLD analysis project Ga0209208, IMG submission 187694) | Host-associated microbial communities from peat moss isolated from Minnesota, USA - S1T2_Fd - Sphagnum fallax MG (SPAdes) (version 2) | ecosystem: Host-associated > Plants > Peat moss >... | reverse complement strand
AGCAATTTGGCCAATGTCGAAAAATCCTTTATGAACTTCTAATAAAAATTGGCCAATCCTAGGAATGACCTTACACCTTTGGCTAACATCGACCTTTGCCACTTCTTAGTTGATTGATTCTTCTTTGGGTTAGGCCTCACCCCTTCTTGGGACAACACATGTCCCAAAAAGTCCATTTTTTAACTTGTGAACTCACTTTTCACCTTATTAACATATAACTTGTTTTTTTAAACTTTTGCAACAAAAAATCCAAATATGTCACATGCTCCTCTACAGACTTAGAATACACCAAGATGTCATTTATGTAAATGATCACAAGTTCATCTAACTTCTCATGAAAGATTGAGTTCATCAATGTTGTGAAAGTGGACGGAGTGTTACATAGCCTAAACGGTATGATTAAAAATTCATATGAGTCCTATCTTATCTTCATAGTTGTTTTTTCCACATCTGCATCTTCAACGTGAATATGATAATAGGTTGACCTTAAGTCAATGCAACCAAAATAACAAGCCTTGTTTAAATGATCAAAAAGATTGTCAATTCAAAGTAAGGGGTAGTTGTTTTTAATGGTGATTTTGTTCAAGGTGCAATAATCTATGCACATGCATAATTTTCCATCTTTTTTAACCACAAACAAAATTGGTGAACCATAAGGCAATTTACTCAACTTAATGTATCCCCATTCCATCAAGTCATTAAGAACTTTGAACTCTTGTAGTTCTTTTTTATTAAGCTAATAGGGTGATTTAGAAGGTGGCGCCAACCTAAGCACCACCTCAATTTTATGGTTGAAATTGTGAGAAGGATGTAGATGTTTAAGGAAATTGTCCATTAGGATGTCCAAACATTTATTAATTGTGTTAGAAATACAAGTAGGCCAAGATTTAACCCCTTTGGTTTTAGACTTAGCATTAGATTCATCCACAAGCATTAGAATTAAAAATGAGGTATCTTGCAATTCTTACCTACCTTAGCTAAACTAACCTAGTATCCAACTTTTAAACTAACAGACCTATTTGTTAATCTAGCAATGACCCTTAACTTTGAGCCTCCTTTCAAAACATCTACACAATAAACATCTGAAAATGTGTTATTTAAGATGGCTTCACTGCCATCCAAGGTGCAGACTATGAATTTATCCATGAACTTTGCCTTGCCACATTCCAAAACGGCCCCCAACACCACCTCGCTTGTCCATGTTATGGCTCCTTATGCTAATTGGACCCTGATGGGTTTGGCCACCTTTGTAGTTGCCCACCCAAATTGCGCTACTACAATTGGGCTCACAAACAAGTGCGTGGTTCTTGAATCCAAAAAATACAACACCCCATTAATTCCTACCTTGAACCTAAACAAGATTAAATTTGGGCCCAACTTGGCCACACTCACCTTTGCAATGAATCGCCCTTATGCCTAGTCTTGCCTTACCATTTTGAAGTCCTTGGCAAAGTGACCTAACTCCTTGCAATCGAAGCACCGAACTTTAGCAACATCTTATGGGTTTTTTTTTACCATGGTTTCTTTGTCCTCAAGTGGGGTTCTTATCTCACTTCCTCTTTTGGTCCCTCTTTGGGCCACTTGCAATATGTGTTGCGCTTCCAATACTCACCTTTGTTGTGAATTATGAGGCCTACAATATACCTGCCTTGGAGAGTCACACCCTTTTCGCCTTGGTGTCCTTTCTCGTGAAAGGATTTGGTGTTTGGGTCTTCATGGCCTTCCCAAGTTCTCCACTTGGCCTCACCCCCTTCTCCTTTTGAGCCTCTTTCAACTCCAAGAACAATTATATGTTGGTATTTCTTTCATTAACCACAATGGTTTGCAAGACCTTTATGGCTTCAACCATAACATTCATGGACAATGAAATAGAAACATTTTTAGTTTGAATGGCCCTAACCTTGATTTGTTCTAATTCCATCTCCAATCAAACTACATCTCTTGTAATTTGGAAGATCTCTTTGACCTCAAGCTGGAGTTTTGCTTCTTGGGCCTCTTTTGCTAATTGGGCTTCTTAAGCCGCTTGAACTTGTCGAGCTTCCTGAACTTTCTTGGGGCTCCTCTACCCACTTGGACATTTTAATTGGTTTCTTCATAATATTAACACATTTTGGGTTTTTTTCTTCATCCTCCTTTGAATTTGTAGAATCAAAGGAAGATTAGACTTGTTCCACCACTTGGACAATGTCCTTGGAAGATTCCTTTTCTATCAATGCACATCCTTCCCCATTTCCTGAGTTGAGGGGCCCAAAGGTCTTTTCCTTCTCACCCTTGGGCGTCTTGGGAAGCTTTTTGGTAGAACCTAGCTTGGCCGTTGCCGTTAATTTGGCCAACTTTTTGGCCTTGTGGGCTTCCTTTGCATGGCCTTTTTTTACATTGGTCATTGTCATTTTTGCTTTGGTCCGACGTGAGTGCTTTGCAATAGGGGACATGGCAATTGTTTCATTTCTCATCTTTTCAAGTTTTAACTTTAATACCAAATGAAACACCCTTTCTCGCTTGTCGCCTTGTGTTCCACACACCTTGTCAAGCTCATCTTGCATTGATTCCTTTAGCACCCCACAACAAACTTGGTTAGTCCTAAAGTCCCAACCACTCAAAACGGACTTAAACTATATATTTAGACTTGTTAAACCTCGCTATCGAGGTTAAGTTTTAGTCTAATTGGAACAAACCAAGGGCTTGGCTCCTAAAGCCCGCCCCCATGGCCTAAAGCCAAATCAACAACAAGCTAATTCAAGGGCTTTATAAGGCCAACTTCCAGAATTGATCCAAAGGACTTAGGTTAGGACAACCCAAGTTGTTTCGGGGCCAACCTTCTCTTGGTGACTTTAAAGCTTTAGAAGAACAACTTTCAATCGTCCCAAGTGCTTTAACAAGCCCACCCCCTTGGATGGCCCATAACATTTAATCATTTGTTGAAGGTTTTAACGAGATAGTGCTTCACATTATAGTCTCAAAAACAACCCCCATTATTTTTTTGGTTGGCAAAAGCCTAAGCTCTCGCCTTAACCCATCCAAACCCCTAAGTCCAAATGTATCATGACTCTTAAAAAAATCAAACTTCACAAAGCTATTTATGGCCTAACTCTCATATCACCTTAATGCCTCACTAAGGTGGTTTCAATATGAAGCTCACATCCGCTTAAGACATTTTTAAAGTGGAAGGGCATGTCATGTACGTTTTACCAACTAGTAGGTCATTAATGAAATAAAGGTAAAGGTTATGGGTTGTAGCTCATGACCTATCAACAAATCAAAACCTTGAGATTCTTGCAAGGGATGGTTATGGACAATGGACATCAGGGAGGTACAAACCAAAGTTAATCAATTATGGACCAGTATAATAACCTATCGATTAGGTATTGATTTTTTTAAACCAGATAAATAACCTACTCACATGGTATTGAATTTTCTGCCACTTAGATGACTCACTTATCATCTAAATAAAGTATCAATCTTAAAATCCTAGACATTTTTATGATTTTTTTAAATAGGGGAAAAGTTGTTTAAATCATATCACCAATGAATAATCAACAATTTTCAATCATGTATTTGAAAACCAACTCTTTTGGATAACTAGTAGTTATTGCTATCAAAAAATAATCAAATAAGTTAATAATTAAGGTTATTACTTTGACATTGATAACCAATGAGTTTTAATTTTAAAACTTTTTGTGATAACCTTCCCAGCCAATTATTGCCAAAAATCAATAATCAAACCAACACTGATACAAACCTTCATTTCTCTTCCACCTTCGACATTGATTCAAATCAATGTTAATCTTCCAACAATCAATCATGTGAAATCGATGAAATAAGTCTTCAAGCACACAACTTCATCTTTCAAGATTATCCTCCCCATTATGTTTATTAAATCAAAATGGTTAAGTAAAAAGGAAGAGAAGCTCTTAAGATTGTATTGAAAATATGACCTATCAAATGGTGTCATGTTAATTTGCAACTTCAACCAAAGATGAATCTTCGCAAATGAAGATGTCATGTGCCACCCCAACATCTTCACAAATGAAGATGTCATGTGTCACCCCAACATCTTCATCAATTTAGATCAAGAGTGAAGTCGGAAGATAAAATGTGTAGGCTAATGCCCAAGGGGGACGGCTTTAGAGGAATAAGGGTCTCATGAGGCAAAGCTGAACATGGGCATTGTTGTAATGCTAGCTCCGGAAGGTCCAAAACCTGCAAAGAAGTACATTAGCATTCAAGAGGGGTGAAACTCCAGCACAATTTTTTGTGGTAAACTGAGTTTCATCCTGTTTTGACCATCCCGTCTCCCCTTTTTCCTGGGCGCTTACACTGCTGCTACCTGTACAACTACTATAATTAGTCTCGAACCGTGTGCATTAAATGCTGAGATTCAGCTTTTCATACCCAGATTTGATCAAAATTCCTTACTTTGCGGACCTCGCTCAAACAGCAGATAGAGGCCCGGGGGTGAAAGGAAGCCCAAAGACAGGGTGACGACAGGGTGACATGAGTTCAAGAATTTATGGTGGGATGTAGAGAGAGCCCACAAAACGATCGATCGTGCATCCATCCGTCCGTCCGTCCGTCCATGGGAGCGATGGTCCACTCAAACGCGTGTGTTTGTCCGATTATGACACGATTGTGCGGTTGAGAGCGATCATCTTTTACCTGGAACCAGCGCTTCCTCTTGAGGTTCTTCTTCTTCTTCTTGCAAAGGGTTTGGACTCCGCGTGCATCCTCGTGGCGGAGGGAGATCCTGAACTTGTTTTCGCTGTGGACTTTCCCGTCCCGTTCCGTGGCGGAGATCCGGAACTCGTTCTGCTGCGGGACTCTCCCGAGACTGTGACACGCGTAACTCTTCTCCCTAATCCTTGCTGCTGCTGCTGCTGCTGCGTCTTGACAATTCCACAACCCGTCCCCCACCCCCGCCCCGGCGATCCTGCTTTTGCTCTTGATGAGGTCAGCCTCTGCTAACACAATAATAAGAATGCACAAGTTTCTTCTTCTTTCCTCTGTTTTAATATTTTTTTTTTTCGGTTTTGCGTGCTACATACAAATCTAGTGTACACGCCAGTACATGCTTCGTGATCTCGAGATCCATTCTGTGCCCCCCTGTTGTCGTCATGCCGGCAGCGGAGAATCTTTGACACATGGAAAACAATGCTTCTTGCAGAGCTGTGAAAATCTTTCTCTTTTGTCAATAGCCTGAAGATAGATACAGACACACAGACAGAGAATCTCATTTGTTGTGCTTGATCCATGTCGTTTCGTTGCCACACGGAAGTGCGAATCTTTAAGAGAGACATTGCTATTTCCCGACACCTCCATTGGTTTCTCTAGTATTGCGAAAGTGCAGAGAGGAAAATCAATCAGCTGCGGTAGTAGAGGCACATGCTTGATTCTGTCAGTTTACTACGCTTTGTTAGTTTGGGGATCTGGAAGAGAATAACAGCTTCGGAAGAGCGAGCGAGCGAGCGATAAGTTTTTTTCCAAAGCAGCAAAAGATCAGAGAGAGCGAGGGATTTCGAATATCAAGTCGGTTCCTTCGGTTGATGAAGGAAACCCTAGTTGAAACCCTGCGAGTTTGTGTGGACCATCAGGTGCGTAGTGAGAGTGATCTTGCGTGGCGGGATCACAATCGTAATGGAGTTGCGAGGGGCGCACAAAAAAGACTTGAGTGAATGAATCCATTAAGAGAGCACATAGGTCACTTTTATAGTGGAGGATTTTCTAGGTTGAAGACACATGCTTCGGACAGAACTGCAGATACAGGGTTAGAGGAAAAGGGGAGTAGTAGGCCATTGTACTGGAGAAATGGCCAGAGAGGTGGCACCTCCAGAAAAGCAGGCTGAGATTTTGAGGGACCAAGGTAATCTGTACTTCAAGAAAGAGCGCCTTGGGGCTGCTATTGAAGCTTACACTGAGGTTTGACTTCCCTGCACTGCGTCTTTTACTCCATTGTTCTTTCTATGAGTGTGTTTCGTTGCAAAATATTGTAATGCCTAGTGTATTCATAGGAGAAGCCAAACCTCTTGCTGTGTCATTTGCATGAGCATTTTCTCTCATGTTTGATTGAGGAGGAGAGAAATTAATTCCAACATCCCGAATTCCTTCAATTGTGCTAGCATCTATCTATTCTTCATGTACTTACTGGAGCCTTAGGTTCTATCTTGTCATCATGATGATGGTAATTGGTATCTGTTGCAGGCCATAATGCTTGGCTGACCAATGCTTTTGGTGGTTTTCTGATCAGGCAATAACTTTGTGCCCAAGGGTACCAGTGTATTGGACAAACCGGGCACTTTGTCACCGGAAGCGCAAGTCAGAACCCCCCTCTTCCTTGTTTCTCTCTTCTTTGTTACTGCAGTTTGCATATTTCAAGGGCTATAGAGGGTCTGTCCAATTGGATTTCAGTTTCTGTGATTTGTTTACAGAGCACTTGGGTGAAACTTGTCTCTCAAGGGTTATCACAATAGTTGTGAGTAATGGGAAACTTAAGAGTTGCTTGAATCTTGATGATGACTGTTGTGCCTTGTCTTGTATCAAAGCAGGGGAGGGTCTGGGTGTCCATATTGGTTTTCTGCATCTTCATGAAAATCTGTATATTTCCTAGTGTTTGGTGTGAACAATTGAATCTAGACAGAATCTCTTACTTCCTACTGATAAAAGCATATGCTTTTGCAGCATGAGGCAAAATCAGTAATAATTATTTTGGTTGTGCAGCGCATGGGATCTTGTTGAAGCAGATTGTCGGAAAGCCTTGGAACTAGACAATAGTTTGACCAAGGTTAGTATTGGATCATATCTTGCTATATGCAGGTCAACAAACTGTGATCCTAGAGCTTCAATATGTGGTGAGGCAGTTGCAATGAGCATACTTGGGATTACTAGATTACTGAGGCTGCAATTCCCTGTTGTGGGCTTGTGTAAACTTGAAGCATGGAAGATTTGTCTGCTGTATTGCTTCCCATTTTGAAGTCTTGTTTGCATTGTAGCTGAGAGCAGTGTCATTGTCAGTCTTATCAGACTTGTTTTGGTAGTATTTTAGTAAATTATGGCATTCCAGAATCTGAAGGGATTTTTTGTAGCTTAATTTTGCAAGTGTACATTCAATTAAGAATCAGAACAATGTCATGCATATGTTCCCTGAAGCTTGTGAACATGGCACATTTGTGAGGATTTGTAACACCTCTCTAGCATTATGAGTGGCACAAGACCTATATTATATAATTTCAGATTCAAGCATAATTTTTCATCGGTGTTCTGCCTGCAGGCACACTACATGTTGGGGTTAGCACTGTTGCAAGGAAAGCAGTATGGGAATGCTATTTCTGAACTTGAGAAGGTTGGCCATGTGGGGTTTTCCATAGATTTTTCACATTTCTCATGAACAAAATCTTGCTGTTCTTTTCGTCTATTAGATCATAATTTAAGAATTTTGTAGTAGAATGAAAGGGTATGACTTCATCTGTCAGAGGGGTTATGACTTCATCATTTGGAATTAGGCTTTTGACCTAGGGCGAACTGGGAAGTCTGGGAGCTACATGGTTGAGGAGATTTGGCAGGAGTTGGCAAAGGCTCACTACACTGAATGGGAGCAAGCAGCCTCAGTTCGACAGCACCAACAACAGGAGTTGAAGTAAGTCTATAGAAGCAGTGCAGGGTGCATTCTTTAACATTGTTCGATAAGCTCTTGCTTCTGCAATAGTGAAGACACAAGGCTATGTGTTTCAAGCTTTTTGAGAGTAATGAGTGCAAGGTCATCAGATGTTTATTGGAGCTGGACTCTGCACTAGTATCTGCACTTTGATCCTTCCACTGGCATGTGGATGGTGGAGTTGAGAGAAAAAGCTGCTTGTAACATCTGTATTTGGTGAGTTGTACTGTTTTGGAAACTTACCTCTGTTTATACTGGGTTTTTCCAGAGAGCATTGTACTCGTCTTCTCCGTGAAGGACATGAAAAAATAATTAAGCAGGTTAATGATGCAGCAGCCCAACAGGAGCTCACTCAAGAGGGGCCTGATGGTGTAATTAATCATATTGATGATGATTTGACAATTGCCCTATCTGATGCATACTTCCCTTCAGAACGAAGGGAAGCTCAACTATTGGCCAACCAGAGGAAAATGTCAGAACTTTCTAAGCATAATGAAGAATATCAGGAGCGTCTTCAGACTCTTTCTGACATATTTGAAAAGGCCACTGTACGAGATACGCCTGCTGAGGTGGGTCTATTTTCCTTCAAACAAGCTTCTCAAGTCTGCACCTTTCAGTGATGGTCAACTGAAATGTCTTCTCATGGCTTCCAATGAATTGTTGTAGGTCTAATCTTAGATTTAGAAGAACATAGCATGTCTGGTCACATTTAGCCAAACCCTAAAATTGGCAAAAACATTCTCTCTTTAGCCATATGAGATGATGGCAGGTGTTTGACAGTTTGACTGAGAATCAGTAGCACTTTGGGCATGAGGCAGGTACCTGATCACTTTTGCTGCAAAATAACAATGGACCTTTTCAGAGATCCAGTGATTACTCCAAGTGGTGTCACCTATGAGAGGTCTGCTCTTATGGAACATCTTCAGAAGGTCAGTAATACCTATTGGTTCTGTGGCTGGTCTGTTAAGTACTACTTGTGAATGTTTTGGTTTTGCTGGAACTGACACAATTGTTACCTTAAGTGTTATTGCAGAGGTCTTTCTGCTATCTTATAGATACCTCGTACATCCCAAATGAAATCTGCGCTGGCTTATCTGTGAAATCAACTCACTATGTTAAATGGAGGGATATAACTTTTGGAGATAATGCCCCTTCACCATTGTTCCAGCTTGTAGCCCTGTTTCTTGTCAAGAATTACAAAGTCGGGATCAGGAACTTCAAAAGTTTTTTGTATTTGAGCAGGCTGGTTACAGACAGCGCATGGAAATATAGTTGAGCTACTGAATGCAGGGTTTAGGATTAGGGCAACTTGAGAAAGAGCGTGACAAAGGAGGTATGGTGTTTGGCATTCTTCCTTTTGTGTTTGACTAAATGTAGAGTTGGTCTTGTGATGCAGGTGGGAAATTTTGATCCCTTAACAAGGGCACCATTGACTCCAGAACAAGTCTTTCCAAATTTGGCACTGAAGGAAGCAGTTCAAGCATTTCTTGCAGAGCATAGGTGGGCCTACCAAACATATTAGTTTTCCCTGTCCTTTCTGTACATGAAAGGTGTAATTGTAACTCCTAGGTTAGCATGAGATTAAAAGTCACACCACAGCAGAAGGCAAATTCTTTCTGAAAGGAAAGATGAAACAGATTCTCAATGGAGATGGGTTTAAATTAATACAGATTACCATTTTGAATTCAACTCAAAACTCATTAGTATTGTGCAACTATGGATGTTCACTTATTTCACTCATGGATTATCCAAAGTAACCCTAACTTACTTTGGATAATCAGTCAGTTGTGAAAAAAGATGATCCTGGATTGTTTATCATACCAATTTGTTGGGCAGGTAGAACTTCAGAGCCAGATCAGATCATTTCTGCAGTGTACAATTACATTTGAAATGTTCTCCACCTCTGTTCAGGATCTGATTGTTTTTCCAGACTCAATTACCTCCTCTCAAATACAGGACTTTCTTGCAATTTTAGTAGTGATTTGTACACTCAGTGCTTTTGATGGTTTGCCAAAGGCATCAGATTCTTTGTTCCATGTAATTTTTATTCAATGGAAGGTTGGTTACCTTTGTAAAGACTCCAATGCTGCTTGGTTCCTTCTCTATCCGAACCCCAGGTTGTTGCAGGGGACCTGATTGATGGATCCTTGGTATGGAACAGCTTTGCATTTGCTGGAAAGAGTGGAAAGCTGGCTGTGTGTGACAGAACAGAAGCAATAATTTGCGTGTCAGAGGAGCAAAACTCCAGGAAAGAAAATTTATAATTATTTTAGGAAAAACTAAAGAGAAATGCAGAGAAACATGTTATGCAGTTTGAAAACAAAAATATTTTCTGTTATCCCTTGGAGTCTTGGTGCAAGTAAAATCATGACATTACAATATGAGCAATTAGAACAACAGTGACAATCAGTCAGCCAGTTGTTCAAAGACCTTCAGCCATCCAGCACTTCACATATGTGCATAATCTAAACATGTGCAGCAAAATGGAAACTGAGTAGCAGCTTTACAGTACACAACCAATTACAGAAGCCTTTGTACATTCTCATTTCTTGTTAGTCCAGAAAACACCAACTTCATTCTACTGAGGTCCCAAGAATCACTACCCTTAAGGCCACTCAACACCATGAAGCTTCAAAGACATCCATTGTGCATACTCCCTGTTGTAACATAGTGACCAAAAAAACTCCATCTTTTTGTTAGGAGTTCCTTGCCTATGTGATGTTCCAGGCTTTCAAAGTTTGCTGCATAGCAAATCTAAATCAGCAGAATTTAGCAACAGCATACAAACTGGAACACATCAGAGAAAACATATACACACCAGCCTCTTTGGTACACAAACAGCTCTAGCCATGAAAACAAAAGGATTTCCAATGTTAGCATCACAAAATTCTTGACTGCAGAAAGAATTCACTAAAGATGAACCTGGAAAGAAAAGATTGGATGTTCAAGGGAGAAGATTTGGAAGGTGATATAGCACAAAAACCAAAAGTGATCGGCAAAAATTAAAGTGCTAACAAACTAAGAGTACCTGCAGCATCATGTTTTTCACCCAAAATTCTCCAACATTCAATGACAAGCAAGCAGCCATACACTTTGCATTAGCAAGCTAAAGACCACCCACAAAAGACTTCATCAATCAGTGAGGAACACACACACGACATTAAATACTACCCAGTGAAGACCTGAAAAATAATTCTGTGGGCTTCCTTAAGCTTGCTTTCTCAAATTCTCTTACATCCCCCATGAATCTGATAATTTTCATGTTTCATGAGATAATGCATCTGCATCTACAGAAGTGCTCCTCTATAACTGACCACATTATATCTCATTTCCCCACCACTAACTCCTTCTCGTGCTGTCTACCTTCTCTTTGTTTCTCAAAACTAATTATACAATGCAAGCCTTCAGGGAAACAAATGACAGAAATATCACCACGATCCTGTATGTTGAATGTTGGCTGCTTCCTTTGGAACAAACCAGTCCTAAATAAGTGAACTCCAAAATTGAGTCCTGAATTAGGTCTAAATTAGTTGGTTTGAGATTAGCATAATCTAATGGCAGTCAATTAGCACCATAGTAGCGCTTTATCCCAAAGTAGGTTCAGAAGTTAGCACAATGTTGGTAAAGTTGTGCGGTTTGAGATGGTCCAACTACCTGCAAATCTGTATTTTTCTTAGTACCTGGAAGCCCATAACTTCAGCAACCACAGAAATAGACCTAACAGGACCCAACCTAACACATTGTCAATCAGACGCAACAGAATGAGACAAAAAAATGAACAAGATTGGAGACTAAGAATATTGCCATGAAAAAGAAATGGTGAAAGAAGAAGACTAGTTTGTCAGAGTAGCAGATAATAGATGCAGTGTGAACATTATGACATGCAGGAACCACCAACAGCAACATGAGATAGTTGTGACAAACCAACATGCTTTCCACCTGCCTTCATGAGTGCCCACCAAAATGGATAAATTAATACATGCTACACAACCTAAGTACCAAGAAATTCCAGATATCCCAATACCTGTGCAATAGTAGATCGTCCTTCTGTTTTCAGCCAAGTGTGCTGATGTGAGTGGCCACCACGTTGAATTTTGGAATGAGTAACAAATGGGCCAAATCTTCTCATTGATCACTAGTGGTCATGATGACTGCTTCATAGCATAATCTCCAAAACATAGGAATGCTCACCAACGTATATGGCAGCTTCTCTGCCTTCTCTAATTCCAGTGCCACTGGTATCCTGTACAAACATTCTCTCATGTTTGAACTAACTCTGAATCAAGTGTTTGATTGCAATTGGAACTCTAAAATGGAGATTACTAGAACTCAACACCAAATGAGGGTCAGGGTCAAATACTACCTCTTCTTCATCATTGATAAAATGCTACTACCTCTTCTAAACTGATTAGTGCAGAACAGTACAGGATAGTGCAGAACATGGATACTACTTACATGCAGGCTTGATACCCCAAAATACTGCCAGATGACAATCTGCATAGGTTTAAACATCTGCAGCCTGAAAAAGTGTTCTTCACAAAGGTCGCAGCATTACCTTCCACCACTGACCAATTTATATATGAGTGCTACTGCTGACGATAAAGGGCACACTCCTTTCAACCGTTCAACAAATGGAGCTAAGAGCTCCCCTGAAACACACCCCCCATCAATGCTGTTGTCTGTCAGCCATCAATAATTGATCCCATCCAAGATTTACAGGGCTTCTGAGGACTTGCATCCACAAATTGTCAATTGACATATACCTGCCAAAACACTAGACCCTTGAGAGAACAAGTTCAAATTGCACATTAACCCTAATTCTCTCTCAATGTTCTGATCAGATGGCAAAGCAAATAATGAAGTGGTGAGAATCCTTGGTGATGGAAATTGAGCACATATTGGATTAGTCTGTCATGATGGTCATTGATAAGAGACAACCCCCTTCCTATGTGTCTAGATATATCCATACTAGATGCACTCATCTTTCCAACAAGAAACAGCTGTAGAGTTTGGATCACCTAGGCTAGCTGTTTCAACTCCAAGCCTTGATACCAATGTGCTTGGCGCCTGTACCTTCCCACAAGTCATCTCTGTCGCTAAAATCCCTTCTCCAGAAAACCCATTTATATATGAAGAGCCTTGATTAACAACTATGTCTTGGAGCCCACAGTTCCTTTTAGTGTCATGATATCCGTGGCTTTTCTTGATTGGCGAAGATGGGAACGAACTGCTTATCTGGACATCACGATCCATGCAAACAACCTGGAACCAAATTCCTGAGGGAAACCTTTGTGGTTGAAAGAGCCGGAGTGCAACTTGTGAATATGGAAAAGACTGGAGAATGAGAATGATATATTGAAGGCAGAGACGGATAATGGACAGGACTGAATAGATGAGAGTGAAGAAAGTGTAAAAGACAGAGGTGGTTGGCAGAAGAAGCAGCAATGGTGTGAACATTAGTGACCCCACTACAAGCTGCTCCACTGAATAATCATATGTGTCTTGCCTTCCTCGTAATGGATTTCGCTTCCTTCCCCTGGTCAAACAAAAATCCAGTTCATCGTCAGTACCACAAATTTGAATAAAGAACAAAAAATCCATCTGAAGTCTGACAATCCCAAGGCCTGGGGAACCCTAAAAGCTCAGATATCAATTGTCAACACAAGGAGTAACATGAATCTGCATCAAAGGACAAACCTGAAGAGGCGCCAGAGAGCAGCCAGTGCACGAAGCTGATTTGCATATAAAGAAGCAGTTGCTTGGTGAAGAATTGCAACATGAATTGTTCCCAGCAATAGAGTGTCCACAAGAATTGCTGCAGGCACTGTAACACCTAGCAACATAGCAAGAAGTCCAAGCACTGGTAGACAGATTCGCAGTGCTGGGCGCACGAGAACCCCCACCGTGGCCCATGTCTGAATCACATGCAAAGAAAGTCTTCCTAGCCTGGTAGCAAGCTCATCATTAAGTTTAAAGCCAGCAGGAACGCCCATCAACCAGATACAACCAGTACGGAGTACATCATTAGTCAACATCCTAACCATTCTTTGAACAAAATGGGCAATGCTAGATTGATGCCGCATGACTAGCACTCCTGCCGCTGCCCCCATGGCCATATCCACCATGACTGCTGTCCAAGTAGCACTTCTGGTTTGCCGGCACCGATGCGCAATGCCTATGTTTGCCTGCTCAGGCCTGTCAACCACAAATACTTAGAAAAACTTGCTAACTATAACCCTCCTTGGTCCAGCTGAGAAGATCTAAGTAAGGCTCTTTTGATGAAAAAGCCTAAACATGTTGTCTATCTCTAAAGATTTCCCTACAACCTATTTGCCATAAATGAAAAAGCACCCCAAAAAAAAGGGACATGGACATACCCAATGCCTCCCCAGAGAAGAATGAAGGGCCATGATAAGAGCTGATGGCACCGGAGCTGAAGGGCATGCCATGTGTGACTCATATTTTGCAAGTACCTCATCCCTGGCACTGCAGGGAGCCATTTGTCCAGAAGCCTAGAACCTACCCAAGCAAGTACATAGAGCATGGTTGCAATAGATGCCACCGCAAATGCCACGGGCTGCCACCACAACCTAACCAGCATCCACAACCACAAGGAATATTACCAACTGTTCCACACACACAATGCAAACGCTTGAGAAGAATATGCAAAATTGTTTTTTAAGATGAGAACTTTGAAGAGCCAAGTTGGGGCTACTCTTACTTGGAAATACATGTATCCTTAATGGAAGAGGTGCCCATGTACACCCTGACTGTGGATGCTATTAAAGCACTGCAATTAAGCTGCTCCACCACTCTGTCCTGCAAACAAGGATGGGCAGCTTACTTCTTCTTTCATACACCCTACCTACACCAACCACAAAAACCTACAAAAATTTGAGGTGGACTTTTTTCAGGCCATTAGGGGCAAGGTCCAGAAGGCAGGTTACAATGTCAATAGCCGATTGCTGCTGCATTTCTAGGTCAGCCACCCAATGAGGCTTGGGACTCCCTCTGCTGCAATCTTGCTTTGTAAGGAAGGCTGAGGACCATGTGCGGCATGACAAATGGCCCCTCCCAATTTGAGGTTGCTCATATAGTATTACCTGTTGACAAAACATTAACATCCCTTTCAAACAAACCTTGCATGATCCATTTCAGATAACTCCATGACTATTTGCATGCAATGTTGTAAATGTTGCGTGTGCAAAAATCAAGAGCTCTCAGAAGCACTTGATCAAAGCTTTTCAACAATACAAGGATTCAATGAGAGATTAGGGTTTTTCAAATGCAGGAAACAGACACATGCACACACACCCTTCACAAAGTTCAGGTTTTTACAGAAATAGTATGATGGACTCACATGAGTGTTGGCATTGTATAGAATGCCATCAACTACAACATACGAGAGCCTGGGTATGCATCTGCCTTGCTGTGAACTCATTACAGTTGCTGCAGCCCAGACACTGGAGCCCCTTGTGAGCCCCTTCGCCTGAGCACAAGTGCATCTTGTATCAATCCCTGTTGGAAAATTCAAGCCATTCATGCCTAATTTGTTGCTATCATCCCACTTCTGGTAACTATTAAAGTCCTCTTCGTCATATGAGCTCTTCAAACCATTGCAACTGTCTGTCATATAGTTGTTATCATCGTCGTTGTTGTCTTGTGTATGCAATGTTGTGTCACATGTGCATAGAGGTAGGTACTGGCCTACCACACTCGGTACTGCCACTGGAGCTGTTGTTTGTGGCAACTGATTTTGCAATCTTTCCCCCAATCTCTTCAGGACTCCTTCCAAACCCTGAACATAAAGTACATGGAGAAACCAAAATGATCTTACCAAGTTCAATTTCCCCAAAAACCTGCTTTTGTTCATTTCCTCAATGTGTTACTCCTAAACCCTTACCGCAAGCATGTAAGGTAGCATTAACAGAAAGGGAAAAAAAAAAAGGTGCACCTGCAATGATCCTGAAGAAGGAATGGGACATGCAGCAGCGATAACAAAGTCAAGGCTGGAGGCTGATGACAGCAATGCCCAACCCACCAGTGCCATCGCTGGGTCTGGATGAGCAGCAGTGAGATGCTGTGGCCACCATAACCGACATTGCCAATACTGCTGCCCACCATCCACCTTCTCCATTCTTCTCCTGGAGACCCTGTATAACCTCCTCTATTTCCTCCTAGTCCCCATCCCTCCCTCCCTGCCTCCCTCCCTCTCTCTCTCTCTCCCCCACACACACACCTGTTTGTCTCTCCACTCTCCTAATTTTTCTCTTTTCAGATGGCTCACCAAATTTCAGCTCATGAATTCCCCTCTCCCTTTTTCTATCTCCTGGCTAAAAACCCTAACCCCTCTCTTCCTGTCACATGCAGCCATACATCAATCTCCTCTCTCTCTCTCATGAGTCGTATCTCTCTCACATCTTTCTCTCTGTCGACGGTCTATCTCTTCACCCTTTCAATTCTCTCACACTACCCCACTTCAACATAACTCAAAACAAACAAAGAAAACGGCAAGGATCTAACATATCTGTTATTGCAGCACGGAAACACGAAAACAGGAAGAGAGAGAGGTGGGGAAGGGAAAGACGGAGAAGGAGAAGAAGACGCCGCGCACGCTCTCCCGCTCGCGTGCCCGCCCGCCAACTCTGACGAGCGGTTGTTTGTTTCTTCTTCTTCTTGGACCCTAGAACCAAAACCAAAGGGGAAAAAAATCCCCCCACAAAAAGGGGGAAAAAAGGGGAAGAATTGTCGGCATCAGCAAATTGGGAGCATAAAAAGGGAAGCTAAAAAAAGGAAAAAGAAAGGAAAGGAGCAACCCTTTCCGTCCCCCGCCGTATGCCATAGCCGCAAACACGGCTGTCCCTTCGGCCTCGCCATCGCCGTCCACTGTGCGCACTACCGACGCCCCACCTGCCCACCCGCAACAGCGCCCCCAAAAAACCCCCCCGACCCTATTTTCTGTGTCCCCAGTGGGATTCGAACTCCAGACCAGACCAGCGTTCGGCAGTTCTTTGATCGTGATAATAACCGCCGGTTCCTTTCCTTGGAAACGGCCGTGACCAAAGAACCGCTGGGTTTTTTTTGGGCCTTTTGACTTTTTGAAACCATGGTTATGACCCCGCAAGGAACCTCCCAGATAACCGGCGGGGGTCTGATGCAGTTACTATTATTTTCTTTTCTCTTTTGCCCCTTTTTCTTTTTCTTTTTCTTTTTTTCTATTTTTCCTTTTTTTGGGGTCTGTAGGTTTGTGTTGATTGGATTTTTTCTTTTTTCTTTTTTCTTTTTTTCTTTTCCCCCCTTTTTGTGGAGTGTATTTGTGTGCAAATAAGAAGGTGGATTTTGGGTCCTTTTTTAGGGTTTTTTTTTTCCTCTCTCTTTTGTTTCTTTTGTGGAATGTGTTTGTGTGCAAAATAGAAGGTGGAATTGGGTTCTTTCCTCTCTCTTTTTTTTTTGGGAATTGTGTCCATGTGCAAAACACCATAGTATAGGGGTAGCTTCAATACATGTATGTTGAACAATTAATTAATTTGGAAAACTCCATGCCAAAAAGTAGAATATTCATTAGTATTCCAATATATTCTCTATTTTCCTTCAAAAAAATATTTCTTCTTTGAAACACCTATTTATTTAAATTTTCAATGTTTTTGCAAATAATATAATTTGTGTCAAAGCTGCCAAGGTATTAAAGTAGGTGCATTTGGGTTCTTTTCTATTTATTTATTTTTTTAATTTGGAACATGTTCGTATGCAAAATAAGGATAAAATCATTACATTGAGAAAGGGGGGTGGAAGGGGAGGGTTGATAGGAAAGAAGCAAACTCGTTCGATTCATATGGTAAATGTATGAGAGCCAAATATTCTCAAAGGAAAAGAATTGATAAAGAATTGATAAGGAAGTGGCAAATCAAAAATTGAAAAACATGTAATTATAGTGATGATGGTTGCATTGGAACTTGTTTAGGGCGGACGATTATAGGGTCTTATACTAGTTTGCCTTACAAAAATAGATTTTACTTGGTGGCATTTATTTTTATCGTAATAGAATTATTTTTTTAATTTGGAGTTTCTTTCCATTTTTGGAAGTTATAAATTATTTTTCTAGCTTGTCTTCCTTCAATAGCAATATGTTGCTACTACATCCATGTTTTTCATGTTTCATTTTTCATTTTCTCACTCTTTTTGCATTAGGTTTTTATTAAAAAAAAATTTCATGCACATCATAAAATAAAGTGTAAAACTTGAGTGGGCTACTAATTTTTTACTTTGTGCACATCATAAATAAAATATAAAAATTGAGTGGGCATGTGCAAGATGTGAACAAGACAAGAAAAATTGTTGAACTCAACCATTTAAATACAAGTATATACTTTGTTTTCAAACAATTGTTTGGGTTCAAGGTTTGTTTTTGTGGTTAAGTGTTCATGATTTTGATGATGGCATGCACCAAGCAATGGGGTCATTTAATTGTTAGAAACATCTTTTGTCCATTATGGGTCCATTAAACTAAAAATGTCAAATAGCAAGTTTTGAAGATGCCTAAATTTTGGTTGCAAAGATCATGGGAAAAGAGACTTAGATTTGAAAGATTTTGACATGAACTATGACATCATCCATTGGTGAAATTTTTGTAAAAGGTTCTTTTGTAAAGTTTTCTTCTAATTTTTTTTTCACAAATTATTTTCCATCCAAATTTGTTTTGTGTTTTTTCTTTTTCATTTTTGTAACTATTTTTGTATTTCAAAACAAGGCAAGCTTTAAATGAGGAAAAAAATTCGGAATAAAACATGGTTATGGACTATTTCAGCATGCTTCACAATGGCAAATTTGGAGCCATCTCCATTCCATATAAAATTTTCCTTGGGTGGATCAAAAAGGTTCATGGGATGATACACCAACCACTTTAAGTGAGATTGTAACCCAATAATCCCACCAAAGGTTCCACCATGTGATAATCAAGGCCATTGTGATAGATGCCATGTCATATGATGTGCTAATGAATGGAGCATTTTTATATTCGATAGGTTTCACATTGGATTTTTGGAATAAAACTACATTTTATAAGCTAGGATGGCAATTAATAAATGGTAAGAGTGTAAACCTTCCAATACATTTCATTGGGAATAAACCTTTGAGCCAAAATAATAGATGCCAAGTTTTGTTTCATTTTTTAAGATTGTGAATTTTGGTGGAGAACTCCTAGAAAGCAATGTTTCCTCATAAGATCATTCCCCAATGTTGGAGGAACAACAAGGAATGGAAATGGTCAGAATCAATTATGAGATTAATCAA